>BNJU01000987.1_pt1 | contig 263280 bp, 371 predicted proteins | sample 8539281 | NCBI WGS metagenome assembly BNJU01 (sample SAMD00202456, study PRJDB9452) | human saliva metagenome | isolation source: human saliva | place: Japan
AGTGTGAATGCCAATAAAATTCCTGTGATTACTGCTGATAAATTTTTTTATACTGTTACTTTCTTTAAAAAAAATATTTTTTTGAAAAAAATTACTTCTGTTAAAACTGCTGATAAAACACAAGTCATTATTACAAGAAACGAAGAAATTCCATAAGCTAAAAAAATGACATCAATATTGCAGGTATTAAGGATAAAATTACGTCAAACATCACTGTTCTCACATCATCTTTGATTCTCATATACGGTGTGTAACTATAATTTATTGCGTTTACTACTTTCATTATTTATTCATCTCCATTTCCATTAAAATTCCTTTTTCCATTTTTTTATACTTTCAATCAAAAGGAACTCGTGATGGACAAGCAAATTCACATGCTCCACATTCAATACAGTTCATAATATTAACTTTTTGTAGCTTTTTATATTTCCCTCTTTTATAAAAAAATCCGCAAACTCCAAAGGAAGTAATCCCATCGGACATACTTCCACGCAATATCCACAAGAAATACAATTATTCCGCTCAATCTCACCTTCATTTTCTAAAAAAATAATATTCCTGAAGTTCCCTTCACAGTAGCTGTTGTCATATCAAATATTTCTTGCCCCATCATAGGCCCACCAAAAATAATTTTCGCATTTTCTTCTGGTTGCAATGTTTTAATTATATGACTTAGTGGTGTTCCAATATTAATCAAATAATTTCCAATTTTCGATAATTTTTTTCACCTGAAATAGTGACAATTCTATCAACTAGCGGTTTCCCATTAACAAAGACATCATATACTGATTTTTACTGTACTCACATTACTTACAACTACTCCTGAGTTTATTGGTAATTCCCCTTTTTTCACTTTTTCCCAGTTATAGTCGCAATCAATTGCAACTCACTTCCTTGCGGATAAGCTGTCGGAAGAATTTTTTTATTTTTACTTTCATTTTTTTCTTGAGAAATGACCTTTTTAAAATCTCTTCCAAATCAACATTTTTCTTCCTCAATTCCAATCACAATATTTTTTTCGGATTTATCAATTGTTTTACAATCTTTTATTCCATCAATTACTTCTTTCATAAAAATTCTTCATCACAGAATAATCAGAAGTTAAGTAAAGGCTCACACTCTGCACCATTTATAATAAATGTATCAACCTTTTTATTCTTCACATCATACTTTACATACGTTGGAAACTGTGCTCCTCCCTCTCCAACTATCCCACTCTCCTTTATAATTTCTAAAATTTCTTCTTTTTATAATTTTTTTCAAATCTGAAATCTTTTCTTTTTTTCAAGCTCAACTTCTTCATATTTAAAAATCATTTTTTTATAACCACAGTTTTTAGCCATTCTTTTTATTAGCTAAAATCATATCTTTTATATCAATAACTTCTCCTGATACAGATGAATGTACAAAAGAAGACACATTCCCTTGTATCTCTCAATTTTTGATATCTTTTATATAATCTCCAACTTTCACAATTTCTTTAGAAACCTGTCCAATATGTTGAGATAACGGAATATATATAAACTCCGAATCATCCATTTTCTCTATATTTAATATTTTTGTCATATGTTTCATTGACTCAATTTTCATCATTGATCTATTCATTTTCTCCCTCTCTTCTTCTTTATTATCAATCATAAAAAGAAGTAAAAAAACTCCACTTTTAGTAAATATATTTCAAAAATCCATCTGTATAATAAATTTTTCCCATTTTCATCTATCAAATAACCTTCAATCACAATCTCCATTGCAAGTTCTTCTATTATTTCTAAAAAAATTTTTAGGTGTCTGGTTATACAGCCCTGTTGAAATCATATCTCCTACAAATGCACTTTCCGTAATTAGTCCAATTTGTTTATTTTTTTCGCATGGGAATCCAGTCTTTGGACTTATTATATGACCATATTTCTCTCCATTTATCTCCAAAAATGTATTTACTTGATTTGATGTCGAATACGAATGATTTTTCAATTTCAATCTCAAATAAATCATTAAATTCATCCTCACCATCATATTTTTTTCATCAGTAATTTTCATAATTTTACCATTCTTATTCTTCAATAATTTTTTTCTCAGGTTCAGGGTTTTTCTACAATTATTCCCCACTTATTAATAGCTAAAATACTACTCCCACCTGCATTAATTATCGCATCACTAATTCCCAATTTCTTCATTTTTCTCGACAACTTTATCTATCGCATAAGCCTTCACAAATGACCCCGTTATTATTTCTTGTCCCTTCCCAATTTTTACCTTCAAATTCTCCTTATCAATAACAATCTTTTTTTATAATCCACTAATTTTTTTATTTTTTTCAATTTCATCTTTTGATGGAATTTTTCTAAAATCATTTTTATAAAATCCCCAAAGCCTTATTAATGGCATAACAGTGATATCATATTCTCCTCTTAAAATATTTGAAAAAAATATAATTTTTTTCTAAAATCGCTATCGTTTCCTCGTCAACTTTTACAAATTCCCCACTATTTTTTTATTAATTTTATCAATATAAAAATTTTTTTGAATACGAATTATAGTTTTTTTATTAACATTCGATAAAACCTCAAAAAGTTCATCAAATACATCATTTTGATAATTATCAGGAATTTTTTTATTTTTTTATATTCGTGTGAAATAAAAAAATCTTGTTTGTACTTTGTATTGTTTTCCCATTAATTTAATATTTTCCTTTATTTCAATTATTAGATTTTCTCTTAATTTCTACTCGAAGAAGCTCTTTCTGGTTGTTTTTTTCTCTGCTTTGGGTTCAGATTTCACTTCTTTATTTTCTACTTTTTTTATTTCCTGAATCTTCTTGTGATTTTTGATGATGTTGCTCTTTCTGGTTGTTTTTTCTCATTCGCTGTATTTTTCACTATTTTTGAGATTTTGACGACGTTGCTCTTTCTGAGGATTTCTTCTCACTCGAAGTACTCTCATTACCTTTTTGATGAAATAGCTCTTTCTGAATTTTTACTTTCTTTTGTAATTTCTGTTGCTTTCGATTTTTTTGTTTTACATAACTTCCTCACCCAATAAGTGAAATTGCTCCTAAAAACAATATTATTTTTCTTCAAATTTTTCATATTTTTTTCTCCTTTTTACATAATGAATATTTATTATAACTTATCTGACTTTTTTTAAAACTTTTTTTAACTTATATTTTTGTTTGTACATACAATATTATATTTCAAAAATCTTTGTCAACGTCATACAACTCACAGCTTTTCCAACTATTAGTGCATGACACAATTAATTTTTAAACTATATAAAATATATTTTTAGTTATTTCAAAGTTGATATTTTTCCAAATACCGAAAAAAATAAATAAATTATAAATAAGTAAAGTATCAATCCAAATTGATGTAAGAAAATGAATGCAAATACTAACACAATTACTGCTATTGCCATTCCTAAACCTTGTGTAATTTCAGCAAATCCTAATTTATCATCGCCATAAACATTTGGTTTTAATACAGAATTTATTGGTCTTATAAATATATTTAGTATTAAAATTGCATATAATGGTGCTTCTTGTTGTATTCCGTGTTTCCAGAATAAAATCATTGAAGCTCAATCATTATTCCATAGAATAATTTCCCAAATAAGTATTTCGGACTTGAATATAAATCTGTTAAAATGAAAACTCCTAAAAATACAATTTCTCCTAATTCTAATGGAATTTCAATACCCATAAATGCTGCAACAAAATATCCTACAAAAAATAGATATAAACAATCCTGTCGGAACTTCCCAACTTAATCTTCCTCTAAGCATTAAATATATTGCTCCAACTACTATTGCGATTACTGAATACCCACCTATCATTCCTGTATTTGCCAATAAGATTGATCCAACTCCCTCAAAACCAGGTGCTACAATATCTGGATTTGACCAAGCAGCTGATCCTGCAGCCAATACAGATGGAAAGAATAATAAAATCGCTAATTTACCAATTACTATAGGATTTACAATTTTCTTTTCTACTGAACCAAAACATAATTGTCCAAATAATACACCAATAATTGAAGCTAATCCTGCGATATAAATTGGAGTAAATGGTGCTAATGAAAGTCCCACTAAAACTCCCACAACCGCTGTTGAAAAATCAGTTTCAATATCTTTTTTCAATATAAATTTCCCAAATATATATTCTGTTAATACTGCCAACACTGTTGATGTTAAAATAATTAAAATAGGAAAAATCCCATAAACTACAAATGCAACTACTATCAATGGAATAGTCGCTATCAAAGTATCTATCATAGTTGTTGTAATTTTTTCTTTCAGAGCCCTTTTTTCATTTAATCTCATTTCAATTTATCCTCTCTTTCTATTCTGATGTACCTTCACTAGATTTTGTTCCAGAAGAACCTGAACTTGATTCAGAAGAACTTCCACTATTACCGTTACTTTCTGGTGAACTACTAGTTGATGTCTTCGATTTTTCTGGTGAACTATGTTTAGAAGATTTTTTTGTACTTCCTGATTTTGGTTTATCTAAAGAAAATTTCTCAACATTTCCCATACTTCTTTTTTTCGTTGTATGTTTTTTCTCTTCTTTTGGTTTTTCCTTTGCCACTGGATTTTGTGGTGCTACAACAGGTGCTGTTGCTGGTTGTGGCTGTGCAGGTTGAGCTTGTGGTTGTTGAGGAGGCTGTTGCTGTTGTTGCTTAGCCTTTGCTGCTTGCTGTTGTGCCGCTAATTGAGCTGCTTTTTTCGCATCTTCTTCTTTTTGTTTTTGTCGTTGTTTTTCTTCTTCTTTTGCTTTTTTATCAGCCAATTCTTTAGCCTTTTTCGCCGCCTTCTTCTCTGCTCTAATCTTTGCAATCATTGGATTACCTATATCTTTTGCCTTAAAACTTCCAACCGCCAGTAATAATAATGAGACCAAAAAGATACACACATTTTTTAAATGTTTCATAATTTACCGTTTCCTTTTCTACAATTTTTTTAATTTTATACAGTTTTTCAATTAGAAAATAAAATCTTAATTTTTTTACTTAACTCTTAACTCCAGCTTTGCCATACAATGCTCTATAAATTCCATTTTCCTTATCCATCAAAGTTTCGTGATTTCCAACTTCTCTAATTTCCCCTTGCTGTATAACTACTATTTTATCACTATTTACTATTGTTGACAACCTATGAGCAATAACAAATGTTGTTTTCCCTTCCATTAATTTTTCCAAAGCATCTTGAACTAACTTTTCTGACTCATTATCAAGTGCCGAAGTTGCTTCATCTAAAATTAAAATTTGTGGATTTTTCTAAAATTGCTCTCGCTATTGCAATTCTTTGCTTTTGACCACCAGAAAGTTTGATTCCTCTTTCTCCAATTTCTGTATCGTATCCGTCATCCAATTTTTGAATAAATTCGTGTGCATTCGCTAATTTTGCCGCTTGAATAACTTCTTCATCAGTCGCATTCTGTCTTCCGTATTTAATATTACTAAAAATTGTTCCACTAAATAAAAATGTTTCCTGTGGCACAATTCCAATACTTTTTCTCAAACTTTTTTTATTTCAAAAATCCTTCAAATCAGTACCATCAATCGTAATACTACCACCTGTAACATCAAAAAAATCTTGGAATCAAATTCACTATCGTAGACTTTTCCTCCACCAGAATTTCCAACTAACGCAACCGTTTCTCCTTTTTTTATTCTAAGGTTAATTCCCTTTAATATTTTTTTCTTTATTATCCTGATAAGAAAAATTCCACATCATTAAATGCTATTTCATCATTAAATTCTGTAAATTTTATACAATTTTTCTTTATTGATAATCTGAGGATTTATTTCTAAAATCTCATATACTCTATCAATTGAAGCTATATTTGAATTTATTGTATTATAAATTGTTGTACTTCTTCTTACTGGCGTATACACAGAAGCTATAGCTCCCACAACCGTTAAGAAATCACCTGTTGTAAAATTATGTCCTCTAATAATTCGATATCCTCCAAACAATAACAATATCGCAACCATTATATAATTTAACGCTTCCGAAACTGCCATTGATTTTTGCATTATAACTAACACTTTTTTCAATACAACTTTTTTTAAATTTAAACTTTTTCTTTTTAAAATCTCTTATTTCAACATCTTCTGTAGCAAATGCCTTTATCACTCTAATCCCAGAAATCGTTTCCTGCAATTTAGAATTCAAAAATCCCTGTTGCTTCTTGTCTTTCTTTCCCAGAACTTTTTAATTTTCTCGAATATTTTTTTACTGTTACCATTAATACTGGTGCTACAATTAACACTCCTAAAGTTAATTTCCAATCTATATACAACGCAACTCCCAAATACAATATTGCAGTAAAGACATATTTAATCAACTCAAACAAATCCAAAATCAATGAATTTACATTTGCTGGATCATTTAAAACCTTCGTCATCATTTCTCCAACTTTTGTTTTTAGAAAAAAATATTCTATATCTAACGACTGTAATTTCAAATACAAATCATCTATTATATTTTTTTATAAATTGATGATGAAACTTTTTCCCGAAAAGAAGCGTATTCCAATACATTATAAATGCACCAACTACAGATAAAAGTATCATTCCACCTGCTGCATAAAGTATATCTTTCTCATTTTTCCCAATAATCCCTTGATCTATAAGTCGCTTCAACAAAGCAATCGGAGCTACCGAAGAAGCCGATGAGACCATTGCTAAAATCATATTTAAAATTATTAAAATATAATATCTTTTTTATATTTTTTTAATTTTTTATCGAAATTAAATTTTTACTTCTCATTTTATTTAAACTTTTTTTCTCCTTTTTTTATATTTTTTTAATTTTAACCAATAAACTTCATAAATTTATTTTTCCTATAACTTCCCTAATTTTTTTCTCTAATTTTTTTATTTATTTGCGAACCATAAAAAAATCTACTTTTTTTCACATTTTTAACAGTTAACGAAAGCCGTTGAAGCCACTGTTGCCAACACATCAAACTGAACTCCTACAAAAATCAAATAATTCAAAAAGGAACTATTTTTATCAAATACTAATATATCAGGAAAAATATTTGCTGTAATCTTTTCTATCCCTTGGATGAGTTTTTATCATTATTTCTTCTCTTTTTATAATTTTTTAAAAAAATTTCTTCATAAATCGAAATTTCTTCCTCTAAAGTCAAAATTCCATCTTGAGAAAAAGGTTGCGTCAAAAAAATCACTCTTTTAGTTTTTATTTTTTTCTATATCTTCTGCATTCAGTGTAAAAAAATCTAAAAATTTCTTTTTTATGTACATCATCTTTTTCTTCATAAACTTTTTAAAATCTAAAATTTCTGCTTTCTTTATCAACTCTTGTGGAATTTCTTTTTATCCCACTAAATATCACTTTTTTTACTTTTTGGAGATAGACCCAATTTTAAATTTTTCTTTGACTTAAACTTATTTCTTCTCGATTTTCTGTAAAGTTTTTTTGATCATAATAACTCGCTATTCCGTCTTCTATCATAGTAAACTCATCTATCTTATCCCAAATAACTCTCGTCGTTAATATATGATCATTCCCAATATATTGTATTTTTTTATTTTTAGTTCTCTTTTTCAATTTCTGATAACAAAATTTTTTTCTTAATTTTTTTCTAAAAAAAGAATTTTTTTATCCCTTTTAGTATTCTTAATTTTTATTGACAAAATCTTATTATACTCTTCTTTATCAATATAAACCGTATCTAGTTTAAAATTACTTTTTCTCAAAATAATTCAATAATGTTTTTATCAGAAAAAAATATAAGTTTTTATTTTTTTGTGTAATTCTTTTTGTTAAAAGCATATACAATAACAAAGTATATCCGCTATCAACTAAGATTATATCGTGTTCTTCCATTTCTGACCTTTCATTTTTTTATTTAAAAAAATTTTTCCGATAAATTGCAGTCGTTCCATTATTTAATTCTTTTTTGAAATCTTCTATACTGTAATCATCAGCACTCAATCTATAAACCCAATTTTTATTTATTTTTCAGAGAATTTGCACCTTTTCTTGTTGTTATAAAAAAATATCGATACCCAACTTTCTCAAATCCTCTCGGTTTCCTTTATATCTGTGTCCCCACGGATAAGCCAAACAATCTGGCGTTTTTATTCAATTTTTCTTGAATTATTCTTTTATTTTTCCAATATTTCAAATTCTACAGTTTTTCTTAAATTCCTCTTCACTAACCTTATAAAAAAATTCATCCTGTTTTTCCTTAAATAATTTCGTCAAAAACTCTTTTCTCTCTTTCAAAGATTTTCCCTGAAATTCTTCACTTTTTTTCTATCTTTCTGTACTTCTCAACAAAAATCTTTTTTAGGTTTATGTCCAGGAATTGAAATCTGACTCACTGACTTACAAATCGGCAATCCATCCATTTTTCCCACTAATATTTTTCCTCATAAAAATCATCAAAAAACATACTGTAACTTTCTCTTCTAAAATATGGCGAACTTTCCTCATCATAAAACCCAGTTACTTTCAAATGTTTAAGTGTCATAGCATGAGAATGTGTATGCATCTGAAAATCAACTAATCCACTATCATACATCTCTCTAACCTGATCCCAATTCAAGTAAAAATCATTCTTCCCAATATATTTTTGTATTCAAAAAAAATTGTCGCCTTAATGCCATATTTTTTTAAAATTGGAAACGTCCTCAACATAATTATTCTTATATCCATCATCAAACGTAACCAAAACTGAATTTTTCAGGTAATTTATATCCTAATCCTTTCAATTCTTCCATTTTTAAAAGTTTTTCTTATCTTTTAATCACTTTCATTTGCTCTTCAAATTCTGCCGTTGAAATAATTCCTGGAATTCCTACCTTGTAAACACTGTGATACATCAAACAAGTAAAAAAATTTTTTTCTACTTTTATTATAAACAATATATCCCAGTACCAATAATACTAGCAATATCAATATTTGCCGCAACAAAAAATTAACATTCCTCTCTCCTTCCTTTTTATTTTTTTCAATTTTTTTAAATTCACCCAATTATTTTAAAAATCCTAAATTTTTCCCTCTAAATTTCAGCCATTTCGCTCTTATTTTTTATCAATCTATCAATTTTAAAATTCAAAACCGTATTTTTTTCGTTTTATTACTAAAATGCACATGCCTTTTATTCCCAATGTGTCTAACAAACGGCTCCTTAAAAAATATTGTTTTAAACCCTTTTTCCTTGTAAAAATCTGATAAAACTTCCTCATATCTCTGATTTTCCAATTTCTCATGCAAACCAAATAAATCCATATCTTTTTTCCGTCTCAAACCTGGATTATATGTGAAAATCTCACCTTTCACTTTATAAAATCTCTCACCAGATTTCGAAACATAATCTTCACTCTCATCAAAAAAGAAACCTTCTGCGTAATCTTCCTTTGCTCTTCCACCAACAATCAAGATTTTCTCATCTTCCTTCAGTAACTCAATTGATTTCTCAATAAATCCCTCTCGGAAGAATTCCCAATCATCTTCACAATGAAACACATACTCAGTATCAACTTCCTTATAAGCCTTATCAATCGATTTTTAATTGACCCAAACGAGTTTCATTTACAATCAACTGAAAAATTCTGATTTTCATATTTAGAAACCAATTTTTTTAATTTATTTCCTTCTGTACTATCTTCTGTAATTATAATTTTTCTTAATCGGATAAGTGTTATACTTAAAAAAACTATCCAAAGTTTCTTCTAGCAAATCAAACCGACCACAACTTGTTATGACCAAACTAACTTCATCATTCATATTGACTTAACCCTTTCTCTGCTCTCATTTTTACCAGCTTTTTATAACATTCGCTAAAAATTCATCATTCTCTTTTTAACTTACTTCTATCATTTTCTTTATGATAAATATGATAAACCAAAAGCCTTAAATTTCAATCTTTTTCTTACTAATCCCATTATTGTAAAGCCTAACCGCAATTTCACTATCTTCTCGGCTCCCAACCTTGTATTTTTTCTTCAAATCCATTCACCTTTTGTAAATCTTCTTTAAAAAATGCCATATTACAACCACGAATTCCGCTCAATTTCTTATCCCTTTTTTTATAAACATTTTTCGACAAAATTCCACATCTTATCATATTCGCTTTATTCTTAAATCCTTTTTCAAACAATCTAAAAATAAAATTCGGCATTCGATTTTTTTCAAAAGATTTTTTTCAATTTTTTCATCCACAATCACACGAGAACCTTGCACGAAATACCCTTTTTTTCCATATTCTCAATATGATCTTGAATAAAATGCTTTTCAAGTATCAAATCTCCATCAATTATTATTAAATATTTTTCCACTCGCACAATTTATCGCCTTATTTCTTGACATCGAAAGCCTAAAATCCATCATCTTCTTGCCAAGAATGAATAATATTCAACCACGGATAACTTTTGCTGAAAAATCCTTCACTAGATCAATTGTTTCTTGTTTCTAGAACCCATCATCCGCAATTATTATCTCTCGTGGTTTTACCGTCTGCTCTAAAAACACTGTTCAAACAAGCCTTCAACGCTTCAGGCCAATTATAAGTAGTTATCACAAGTGAAGTATCTTTCCCCAAAGTATTGTAATGCGCTTCTCTCAATTTTCGTATATTTTTGTCATCGTATAAATTGAACTATACTTAGCCAACAAATATCCCTCATATCCATCCAGAAAACCAAAGTTGCAAAAATATACATTTTTACAAATCGAAACAACATTTTTTTGAATAAATTTTCAAAAAAACTTGCACTTTTTTTATGCTTAATATATTCAGTCGCACTCTGCGAAGTATATCTATTCAACTTTCTCTAAAAATTCCTCAATACTGTCATAAGTATAATGAATTATTTTTCTCATTAATTTTTCAATTTTTACTCTCAGTTTGATATTGCTCATGAACCCTCACGATTACTTATTTTAACCTTTCCCATTCTTCCAAAGCCTAATTACATAATCATCCCATCCACCGAAACTTAATCTCCTTCCCAAACGCAATATTTCTAAGTTTTATTTTATAAACATCACTTGAAGGTTTTTTTCATCATTTATAATACTTTTTTTATTTTTTTCTTTCAATTCAGGCGATACAACTTCATCTGCATCTAACAACAACACCCATTCTCCTGACATTTTCTCCAAAACAGAATTTCTTTCTGAGGGACCATACCCTTTCCATTTCTCAACAAAAAAACCTTTTGCTCCTTTAAACTCAGCTATTTCTACTGTCCTATCTCGACTCTCACTATCCACAATTATAATTTCATCCGCTATATCCCTTTATAGCATCAATAGTTTTTCCTATTCTATTTTTCTTCATTAAACGTTATTAAACCAACTGATAGTTTCATTTTAAATCCTTTTCAGTTTTTTTCTCATATTTTTACTAAAATAATCAATTTTACAAATATTTTTCCCAACTCTTTTTCATAATCTAATTCATTTATATCTTCATTATATTCAATTAAAATATTATTTTTTTAGTTCTATTTATTCCCCATTTTTTTCAACTTTTTTTCTTCATCATAAAATGCTATTATTTTTTTATCCAATCCTTCCGCTATATGAACTATCGAAGTATCTGGAGAAATTATTAAATCGCATCTTTTTATTATTGAAATTGCTTCCATTATACTTTCTGTTTTTTTATAGAAAAATATTCTTATCTTGTATTTCTGACATTATCTCTTCCAATATTTTTTTCTATCTCTTGGAGAATCTAAAATTATAGTTTTATATTCCTTTTTTTCTTAATAATTCTAATATTTTTTTAATATATTTTCTTTATTAATTTTCCTTCCTTTTGAATATCCAAAAAAAATTAATTGCAATTACGTTACTTCCCAACTTTTTTTCGTCCTCAAAAATACTTTTTCTATTTCCTTTTCATATTCCAATGAAAGTTTGTACTTCATATTTAGAATTAAAATCTGTAATTCCTAATTTTTTTCAATATCTCTTTATAATTTTCTATCATTTTATTATTATTTTTTTCTATTTTTTTATGTTAAAAAAATATTGAACTCTTCCTTATCGTACCCTATATTCACTTTAGCCTTTCATGCTTTTTTCACAAACCAAAATTCTTTATATTTCATATGCTCTGTTAAATCAACTAAAACATCATATTTATTTTTTTCAATTTTTTTATCATTTTCAACATTTGAAAAGTATTTTTTTCTCTTATACACATAAACATTATCTATATTTTTTTATTCGTTTCTAAAAAGTTTTTTTATTGAAAGTATCACTAACTATATCAATAATAATATTCGGATTATTTTTTTCTTTCAACTCTTTAAATATAAAAAGAACTAATTATATAATCTCCTATTTTCCCATCTATTCTCATAAATAGTATTCTTTTTTTATATTTTTTTATAATTTATATTTATTTTTTTCTCTTTTCATCCAACAACTTATTTATAAAAAAAATCTCTATTATCCTTTAATTTATTTCTCAAAGGTTTATAAAATTTCCAATTCATTCTTCTATCTTCCCATCTTTTTATTATTTTTTTCTTTTTTTATTAATTCTTTTTATAAAAAAATATTTTTCCTAAAAAAATATAATAAATAAAAAAATTAATATTTTTCAAAATTTTTTTAGCATGTGTATATTTCAATGTTTCTCTAAAAATCTTTTTTTAAATTCTTTTATGTATTTTTATAAAATAAATCTATTCGATCACATTCAATTGCTCTTTTCATTGCATTTTTTTATAAAATCTTTTTGTTCTATAAAATACCAATGCTTTTATTAGTTCATCTTTTTCTGTTTTATATTTTTGAACTAAGTACTTACAATTTTCAAAAAAACATCTTCAGTTTGCTTATCATATGAAGTTGTTAAAGTACTTCCTTCTCTTGCTAAATATACTCCAAATATATCATCCACTATTTTTTTATTTTTTTGTGCTTTACTTAAAATATTAATTAGAAACAATTCATCTTCGTGAGTTCCTATTTCCTCTATAAATTCTATATTATTTTTTTCTAAAAATTCTTTTTATATAAATAGATTCCAACTCTTACACTTAAAAAAATTTATGCTCAATACCTTTTTTAAAAATATTCTCTACCAGTTAATATTTTTACCCTATTAATTCTTTAGGCGTTCTTGCATCTGCACCAACCCATGTTTCACCACTATTTTTCATCATATCTAGTTTCTTTTTCCAACAATTATATCAACATCTGTATCCTTTTTCTATATTTTTCTTTCAACATTTTTTTAAATGATTCTGTCTCTACCCAATCATCACTATCTAAAAAAATATAAATTCTCCTTTTGATTCTCTCAATCCAACATTTCTTGTTTTGGAAATTCCCTTATTCTCTTGATTTATTATTATTATATTTTCATTTTCATGATCATTTTTAAATTTTTTTATAATTTCCAACGAATTATCTGAACTTCCGTCATTGATCACTATTATTTCATTTGCTATTTCTAAACCACATAATGATCCCAAACATTTTTCTATATATTTCTCTACGTTATATACAGGAATTACTACACTAAGTTTTACTTCTTTATTTCCCATTGTTATACCTTTTCCCTTTAACATTCTATTTATAATTTTTTTCTTCACATATTATATCATAAATCACATTAATTTATTTATATTTTTTTCTATTTTTATGGTAAAATTTAACTAATCTAATCATAGAAAGGAAAAAAATTATGAAAAAAATTAAATTCTATAATACAATTTTTTTGTATTTTTTTATTTCCAATTTTACTATTTTTTTGTCTTATAAAGGAGTTCAAACACTCAGTTATATAATTTTTACTTTTTTTATTTTTACAAATAATAAATAAAAAAATAATAGAGTTAATCTAAATCTCTCACTTAGATAAAAAAATATCCATTGGTCTTTCTAATTTTTTTATAGCAACACCTTTTTATTATTTCAATCTTTTAGTGGAGGAATCATGTCTCGTTCAGATAATTATATTTATTTATATTTATTAATGTTTTTTTCCCACTAGTATATTTTATTAATAGCGAAAGAAAAAAATTTTTTTCTTTTTTTAAAAATTTTTTTATTTGGAGTGCAATAATCTCCCTAACAGGTGCTCTTATATTTTTCATTACAATTTTTTTAAAGAATGGGCTAATCCAAAAGGATTCTATTATCCAAGAATACAATTTGTATTACCAACACAAGACTTTTGCAAACATAATGTGTATCTTTTTTTATTTATGATTTCATTTTTACTCTTTTTATAAAAATGAAAAATAAAAAAATAAAAAAATAACCTTTTTAATTTCAGCAATACTAGCTATTTTTTTATTTTATTAGTAAATAGATCTAAAATGGTTTACATCTGTTTATTCCCTAGTGTTATATATATTTTATGGGAAAAAAATAAAAAAAATATATTTTTATCATTTATATCTATTTGTTTTGTTGGTTATTTTTTTCCTTCCAAAGATCTATTTCTGAAAGATTACAATACATTATAAAATTTGATAAAGATCCTTCTAGCCATTTACGTGTTTATTTTTGGGAAAGTGCTATTGCTTCCTTTCAAAAAAAGTCCATTATTTGGAATGACGACAAAAGATAGAGTTAATTTTAATCTGAATCATTTTAAAAATAACGGTACCCTTGAATATATTGCCAACAATTATGAATTTAAAGTAACTGAAACTGGAATTGTAAATACTCATAATATGTATCTTCATTATTTAGCATACTACGGAATTGGAATATTTTTCTTTAATTTATTTTTTTATTTATTGTTATTCCTTCAAGACTTTTTAAAAATAAATTATTTGAAAAAAATAATTTTTAATGATACTCGCTTTTATTGCTCTTGAAGTTGCAATAAAATCTTCTTTTTATTGCCTATTTAATTCAAAATTTAACAGAAATTAACTTAAATAAAAAAAATAATGGTTTTCGTTTTTTTACAATTATATTATTCATAATTAACTATATTTATAAAAAAACAATTTTCAAAAAAATTAAGACAAAAGGAGATGTCTCATAAATCAAAAAAATATACAATCCATAATTCTTGTAAATTTATTTATTTTATGAAACAACTCCTTTTTATTTTTCTAATCTCTTCACAATCTCTCCATACACCCTCTCAACACTAATCCCAGGTATCCCCTATAATAATCCTTCCTATACGCATACTGGTGTTTAGGTATTTTCACAATATTATTCTCATAAAATTCATTATCCTCAATAACATTACTCTTCTCTTTCCAAGGAAAAAATCCTAACGAACGTTTCCCTGGTCCAAAAATTCCAATCACAAATGGTTTCTCAAATCCACTAGCAATATGAATCGGAGAACTATCATTCCCCACAACTACATCTGTATACGACAAAAGTGCCGAAAATTCCAACAAATTTATTTCTCCTCTTAAATCAATCACATTTCTCTTAGAAAATTTTAAAGGTAATCCCTTTTCAACCTTACTACCTGTAATAACTATCACATTTTTAGAATACTCAGACAACCTCTGTATCACTTCTCTATATTTCTCAATCGGCCACATCTTCTCAGGTCTTTGACTCCCAGGTGCAACAACAATTATCTTCTGTGTTGCTTCTTCATAGCCACTTTTTTCTAAAATATTCCTAATTTTCATTTTATTCTCATCAGTCGGATAAATTCTAATTGGAATTCTCTCTCCCTCGTAATCAACCAAATCCAACAATCTCTCAACCTCATGCTTTTTCATATCATAATGCACCTTTTTATCCAACATCCACGCTCCACTAGCCACATCAAACCCAACAATTTTAGGTATCCCAGCTAACTTCGCAAGTGCAATAGACCTTATAAATCTATGAGGTATCACCGCATAATCATATTTTTTCTCTTTCAAAATCTTCAAAATCTTAAAAAAACCTCTAATTCCCTTATCTTTACCCTTTTTATCATATAATATAATCTCATTCAAATTTGGATTATTGTCAATAATGCTTTTGTTCGCTGGCAAAGTCAAATAATCTATAACTGAATCTGGATACATATCTTTCAATCTCTGAATCAACGGCGTTGACAACACAATATCTCCAATAAATGCTGTATGTATAATTAATATCTTTCATATCTCACCTTTTTTTCTAGTTTTCTTTTTGTGAATTATACCATAAATTCCAATATTTTTAAACTTTTTATTTTTAACAACAGAGCTCCATACTCAACTGCCCGCTGACAAACACAGCATATTTCTAATATACCATTCATATAAAAAAATTTTTCCCTTTAATGTGATTTGGTAGGCTTACATTATATAAAGGAACCTTTCTTTTTTTATATACTCTTGTTACATATGTATTATCTTACAACAAAAAAATTACAAAATTTTTAAAAAAAGTTGTTGACAAAATAATATAAATAGTGTATAATATTTCTTGTCTTGAAGAAGATTTAAAAATTTGTTGGGCTGTCGCCAAGCGGTAAGGCACTGGACTTTGACTCCAGCATGCAATGGTTCGAATCCATTCAGCCCAGCCATTTTTTTAATATATGATTATTAACTATGCTAAATTAACCATATTAAGGTTTAAATATAGCATTTTTTTATTTAATTAATATAATTAAACTACATGAATGTCTTACAAATAAAAAAATGATTTTACTAAAATAAAAAAATACTATTTCACAAATTTTATCACGTTATAAAAAGAATTGATAAGATCATATTATGGTGGTATCTTTTAAAAACCGTAAGTCTTTACAAAAAAATAAAGCCACAGTGCTAATATTCAAAAAAATCAGTTCTTCAGAAATTCTTCTGTACCGTTTAAATCTAATTTTTTTCATGTAGTAGTAGTAAATATACCCGTTTTCTTGTCTACATTTTTCGATGTTCAAAAGTTACATGCCCAAAAAGCAGTGTAACAATTCTTTTTGACAAACCCTTTTTTTAAAACTTTATATATTCCATTTAACATGGGACGCTATAAAACATTATAAATATTGAGCTTTGTTATATTTAAAGAAATGTAATCTTAAAAAGATTACGGTTAAATTATAAAAATCTCAATCAACTTTTTTAATATTTTGATATTATTTATGCTCTTAATAGCAATAAAAATGATACTTTAAATTTATCCCATGATTATTGGAATATATAATTAAAACTATCACTATTTGGCGAAATATCCTTTTTATGATATAATAAAACTTATAAATTAAAATGTATTTTAATTATGATAATAATATTTTTTATTCTCAATGAAATAGATAAAAATTTTTAAAATTATAGTTTATTATCTCAAAAATAATAAAAAATTTTTATTGTGTTTATTATCATAAGATATAAAAATTTTACATTGAATAAAAATTAAACAAATGCAAACTTAGCATAGAATGGAAGGACATATGAAATTAATTGTTGGATTAGAAATCCTGGAGAACAGTATAAATTAACAAGACATAATATCGGTTTTATTTTTTATTGATGAATATTTAAAAGAAAATAACATCAATGACATTAGAGAAAAAAATTTAAATCTGAATTTATTCAAACCAATTTTCAAAATGAAAAAAATATTTTTATCAAAAACCTTTGACATACATGAATTTAAGCGGTGAAGCAATAGCTGAAGCAGTAAAATTCTTTAAAATTGATCCCAAAACCGAACTTTTTGTAATTTATGATGATATGGACATGAAATTTGGTAAATTAAAAAATAAAAAAGAAGGTAGTGCCGGAGGACATAATGGTATCAAATCCATTATTAGTCACATTGGAAAAGATTTTATTCGAATTAAATATGGAATTGGAAAGCCAGAATTGAAAGAAGAAACAATAAAACATGTTCTTGGAAAAATTTACTCCTGAAGAAAAAGAAATTTTTAAAAAGAAAGCAGAAAAAGATCTTCGACTTAATAGAAGATATCAAAACAAATACTCCAGTAGAAAAAAACTAATGAATAAATATAATTCAAAAATAATAAAATAAGAGTGTAAAAAAATTTTTTTGTGTAAATAGAATATTGAAGTATTGAATTTACTAGATTTATCTATGAGTTCACACAAAATTCTGGACACTCTCATTTTTGTGATAAATAAAATAGCAAAATACTAAATTCACTGGATTCATCTATTAGTTCACAAAAATTATATACACTCTCTATTTATTTTAAAAATTTAATCTCTCCTAATTAATAACATTATTTTTATGATTTATGAGACAGTAAAATTTTTATTTTCCAAAAATTTATTTTTATCATTAATTTTTTTAACAATATCTATTTCTTTCTCATCTTAAAATATCTATTATTACCACAATACTTTACACTTTTATACCAATATCCTAAGATTAAAAAAATTTTAATATAAAATTTCAAAACTTTATGCTATATCTAAATATTACTTATTTTTTTAACTGCAATACTTATCATATAATTTATATTTTTCCCATATAATAGAATAAAAATTAAATTTAACTCACAAAATAAAAAAATGGCGTCCCCGGTTGGACTCAGAACCAACGACCCTCTGATTAACAGTCAGATGCTCTAACCAGCTGAGCTACGGAGACACTCTTTTTTTAATAAGAATATATATTAAAAAAGTTTGGCAATTTCCTATTTTTCCCTAGACATCTCTAAGTATCTTCGGCGTAAACAGACTTAACTACTGGGTTCGAAATGTAACCAGGTGTATCCCTGTCGCTATTGTCACCAAACTTAAGATATAATAAAGACAATGAGAAATAAATAGTACGGTAAAAAGAATAATAAAAGCTTTCGTAATATTAGTACTGGTCAGCTAAATATATCTCTATACTTACACCTCCAGCCTATCACCACCTGTTCTCGATGGATACTAAAAGAACACTCATCTCAAAGTGGGCTTCTCACTTAGATGCTTTCAGCGATTATCCCTTCCAAACGTGACTACTCAGCCATGCCACTGGCGTGACAACTGATACATCAGAGGTTTGTCCATCCCGGTCCTCTCGTACTAAGGACAGATCTTTTCAATATTCTAGCGCCTGCAGTGGATAGGGACCGAACTGTCTCACGACGTTCTGAACCCAGCTCGCGTGCCTCTTTAATGGGCGAACAGCCCAACCCTTGGGACCTTCTCCAGCCCCAGGATGAGACGAGCCGACATCGAGGTGCCAAACACTTCCGTCGATATGGACTCTTGGGAAGTATCAGCCTGTTATCCCCGGGGTAGCTTTTATCCGTTGAGCGATGGCCCTTCCATTTGGAACCACCGGATCACTAACTCCTACTTTCGTACCTGCTCGACCCGTCAGTCTCGCAGTCAAGCTCCCTTATGCGTTTGCACTCTTAGGTTGATTTCCATCCAACCTGAGGGAACCTTTGAACGCCTCCGTTACTCTTTTGGAGGCGACCGCCCCAGTCAAACTGCCCACCTAGCACTGTCTCCGTTACCAGATTAGAATTTCAACAACATATGGTTGGTATTCCAACAGCGACTCTGTAACAACTGACGCCATTACTTCATAGTCTCCCAACTATCCTATACACACATTGCCAAAACCCAATGCCAAGCTACAGTAAAGCTCCACGGGGTCTTTCCGTCCTACTGCAGGTAGTCGGTATCTTCACCGACATTACAACTTCACCAGGCCTCCAGCCAAGACAGCTCTCAAATCATTTCACCATTCGTGCGGGTCGGAACTTACCCGACAAAGGAATTTCGCTACCTGTAGGACCGTTATAGTTACGGCCGCCGTTCACCGGGGCTTCAATTCGGATCTCTCAATCCTCCTCTTAACCTTCCGGCACTGGGCAGGTGTCAGCCCATATACGTCGCCTTTCAGCTTAGCATAGACCTGTGTTTTTGGTAAACAGTTGCTTGAGACTCTTCACTGCGACCTATTTCCCCTTGAAGTGTTTCTCTTCTCAGTAATATAGGCACCTTCTCCCGAAGTTACAGGGGCTATTTTTGCAGAGTTCCTTAGCTAGAGTTAGCCTGTCGGCCTTAAGTTTCTCACTCTGTCCACCTGTGTCGGTTTACAGTACGGGCACTTAATCTCCTCCTTAGAAGTTTTTCTTGGCAGTGTAGGATTTGTGACTTACACCAAGAGGTGCTTACCCATCAGTTCTCACGTTTTAAGCATACGGATTTTGCCCTATATGCCCACGCTATTTCCTTGAAAAGCTAAACCGTCAGCCTTCTCACATACCTTCCTGCGTCACTCCATCAGTAAAAACGTTAATTAAGTGGTATAGGAATATTAACCTATTTTTCCATTCGCCTACGCTCCTTAGCCTCGGCTTAGGGTCCCGACTTCCCCAGGGCGGACAAACCTTCCCCTGGAAACCTTGGACTTCCGGCCGGCGGGATTCTCACCCGCCTTCTCGCTACTCATTCCTGCATTCTCACTTCTGATACCTCCAGCAGGGCCTTACAGCCTGCCTTCATCAGCTTACAGAACGCTCTCCTACCAAGATGCAAAAGCATCTTCCACAGCTTCGGTTTATGTCTTGGCCCCGTTACATCTTCGGCGCAGATACTCTCGACCAGTGAGCTGTACGCACTCTTTTTAAGGTATGGCTGCTTCTAAGCCAACCTCCTGGTTGTCTGTGAATATCCACCTCCTTTTCCCACTTAGACATAATTAGGGACCTTAGCTGGTGGTCTGGGCTGTTCCCCTTTTGTCCACGGACCTTATCATCCATAGACTCACTCCTAATCATTAATATATGGTATTCGTAGTTTTGCTTGATTTCGGTAAGCAATACGCCCCCTAGATCATACAGTGCTCTACCCCCACATATCTTAAAATTAGGCTGCACCTAAATGCATTTCGGAGAGAACGAGCTATCTCCTAGTTCGATTGGCTTTTTCACCCTAGACCTATCTCATCTCCCAACTTTTTCAACGGCGGTGAGTTCGGTCCTCCACTAAGTCTTACCTTAGCTTCAACCTGGACAGGCCTAGATCACTAGGTTTCGCGTCTATGACATACGACTTATCGCCCTATTAAGACTCGGTTTCCCTTCGGCTCCATTCTTTTTAACCTTGCCATATATCATAACTCGCAGGATGATTAACCAAAATCCACGCAGTCACTCTTGCGAGCTCCTACCGTTTGTAAGCACACGGTTTCAAATTCTATTTCACTCCCTTACTCAGGGTTCTTTTTCACCTTTCCCTCACGGTACTCTTCTCTATCGGTCAACAAAAGTATTTAGCCTTACGTGATATGGTCCACGCAGATTCACACCAAATTCCTCGTGCTTGATGCTACTCGGGTGCTTTAAGTTTCACTAATAGTTTTACGTTCTACAGGACTATCACCTTCTTTGGTCCAGCTTCCCAGCTGTGTTCCACTTACTCTACTAGTAAAATGACTTTATGGCTATCAGTCTATTAAAGTCCCTCTACCCCATATACACAACGTCGCCAACTTACATGTATATGGTTTAGGCTGTTCTCCGTTCGCTCGCCGCTACTTAGAGAATCGTTTTTACTTTTTTTTCCTCCCGTTACTTAGATGTTTCAGTTCACGGACTTACCTCTTTCGTATATGTGATCTACACATATAGGTTTTCCCATTCGGACATCTTGGCATCAAAGGTTATGTGCACCTCCACCAAGCTTTTCGCAGCTTATCACGTCCTTCATCGGCTTTTGTTGCCTAGGCATCCTCCGTGTGCCCTTAATAGCTTTTTATTCTAACTCTAACAGTTTTCCTGTTTTCATTGTAATCTTTTTACCTACTATTCATTTCCCATTGTCCTTATGCTAGAAGAAACATAATCCAAACAGATTTAGTATTTATATACTCCTTAGAAAGGAGGTGATCCATCCGCACCTTCCGGTACGGATACCTTGTTACGACTTCACCCCAATCACTATCCACACCTTAGGTACCTTCCTCCTTACGGTTGAACCAGTAACTTCAGGTGCAAACAACTCTCGTGGTGTGACGGGCGGTGTGTACAAGACCGAGAACGTATTCACCGCAACATTGCTGATTTGCGATTACTAGCGATTCCAACTTCATGAAGTCGAGTTGCAGACTTCAATCCGAACTTAGATTGGCTTTTTAGTTTTGCTCCCACGTCACCGTTTCGCTCCTCTTTGTACCAACCATTGTAGCACGTGTGTAGCCCAGATCATAAGGGGCATGATGACTTGACGTCATCCCCACCTTCCTCCTGCTCTTCGCAGGCAGTCTAGTTAGAGTCCCCAACTTAATGATGGTAACTAACTATAGGGGTTGCGCTCGTTGCGGGACTTAACCCAACATCTCACGACACGAGCTGTCGACAGCCATACACCACCTGTCTCTACGTTCCCTGAAGGCACGGCCTGCTCTCACAGGCCTACGTAGGATGTCAAGATCTGGTAAGGTTCCTCGCGTTGCGTCGAATTAAACCACATGCTCCACCGCTTGTGCGGGTCCCCGTCAATTCCTTTGAGTTTCAACCTTGCGGTCGTACTCCCCAGGCGGATTACTTATCGCATTAGCTTCAGCTCAGACACTCTTCATGCCCACAGCCCAGTAATCATCGTTTACAGCTAGGACTCCAGGGTATCTAATCCTGTTTGCTCCCCTAGCTTTTCGCACTTCAGCGTCAGTTGCTGTCCAGTGGACTATCTTCATCATCGGCATTCCTACACATATCTACGAATTTCACCTCTACTCGTGTAGTTCCGTCCACCCTCTCCAGCACTCTAGATATACAGTTTCAAAAGGCAAGCTTTGAGTTGAGCCCTAAGTTTTCACCCCTGACTTGTATATCCGCCTAGATGCCCTTTATGCTCAATAATTCCGGATAACGCTCGCGACATACGTATTACCGCGGCTGCTGGCACGTATTTAGCCGTCGCTTCTTCTGCAGGTACCGTCACTTACTTCTTCCCTGCTGAAAGCACTTTACAATCCGAAAACCGTCTTCGTGCACACAGAATTGCTGGATCAGAGTCTCCTCCATTGTCCAATATTCCCCACTGCTGCCTCCCGTAAGAGTAAGGGCCGTATCTCAGTCCCCTTGTGGCCCGTTCATCCTCTCAGACCGGCTACCTATCTTCGTCTTGGTGAGCCGTTACCTCACCAACTAACTAATAGGACGCAAAGCTCTCTCTAGCATCTCTTTTCATTAAAGCTTCATGCGAAGCTTTAATAATATCTAGTCTTATCAGTCGTTTCCATCTGTTATCCCAGACTAGAGGCAAGTTCTTTTACGCGTTACTCACCCGTCCGCCATGGTTATCACGGTGCAAGCACCGTTTCCCCGATGACTTGCATGTGTTAAGCATTCTGTCAGCGTTCATCCTGAGCCAGGATCAAACTCTTCATTCAATATTTATTTTCACCTTTTAAAGTCTTATTGACAGGAACTTTTTATTTAAAAAGTCCTTATTTATCACATCTTTCATGGTATATGCTTCTTCTATTTATTTGTTTTATTGTACATGATACATTTTCGTATCGACAAGAGGTATTATATCAAAAACATGTCAACTATCTTTTTATAGTGAATTTTATATTTTTTTATAAAAATAATAATGATATAATGACGATTTTTACTATATTTAAAGAGAATTTATTTTTATAATTTCTTTAATATGATGTATTTAGATAATATTTTTATAGAAATGAAAAATATAGGGAGGTGAGAAAATAAGAATTTTTATTAATAATCAATTCTTACTATTCTCATTTAATACTCTAACCTATGAACTATTAAAAATTGAACAAACTTAGGTTTTAAGTTTAGTTTTTAAAAGTATTTTTACTATATGAAATTATTTTTTTCAAAGAATTTTTAAATTTGGAGGAAAATAATTTGGTCCTTTTATTACTTTTTCCGTCTTCTCTGTAGATTGGTTGTCCATTTTCATCTAATTTACTTAAGTTACTTCTGTGGATTTCTTCAAAAACATCATCTATAACGTTTTGCATTCCGTGTTCGATGATTGTACCACAAAAGGATGTAAAGCATATCTCCTAATGCGTCAGCAACTTCTACTGTGTCTCCATTTTGAGCTGCTTCTAGATATTCTTCATTTTCTTCTTTCATTAAATTGAATCTTAATTTTTTCTAATCCATCTTTTAATTTTTCCAATTGGTTTTTCTGAGTTTCCTAATTTATAGATTCTGTGAAATTCTTCTACATTCAATTTTTCTTTTCATTCTTTTTCCTTTCGACTTTTGTGATTATATTTTTGTAATCTTTTTGCTACTATGACTTTTTATAAAATAATAAACTCAGACAGGTTAAGTAAAATAACCTATTTGAGTTTATCTTTAATTTTCATATTTATCTTCTTCTTCCTAGAAGTCTTAAAATGTAAATAAACAAGTTAACGAAATCTAAGTATAGTTGTAATGCACCGTGTATTTCAATTTTATCAAGTATTGAAGCGTCTTCTTGCATTGCATAAGCTATTACGTTGCTTTTTATTCTGTTTACATCAACAGCTATGAAGATTATGAATACTATAACTCCTATTATTGAAGTTATAAGCATTAATCCGTCACTTCTTAGGAATATATTTATTAAGCTCATTATGATTAATGAGATTATTCCTACTGTTAGTAAACTTGTGTATTTTGTTAAGTCTTCTTTTGTGCAGTAACCGTAAATTGCTAATACTGTGAATAAAACTACTGTACTTGCAAATGCGATAACTACTAAATCTAATCCGTAAGCTAATCCTAATGTTGACAATGTAACTCCATTTAATGCTGAATAAATTAAAAACATTGCTCTTAGTGCTCCAGCACTTGATTTATAAGTTAGTGCTGTAAATGCTATTACTGTTACAAGTTCTAGTATTATTGCTCCTATCATTATTGGTCCGAATATTTCATTTGAAATAATTCCATTGGATACTGCGTTTAAAAAGAAAAAACCAGTAACTCCTGTAATGATTAGTCCTAAAACCATCCAAAGTATACTTCCTCTTACTTTTGATGTTACTAAACTTTGTAAATCTTCATAACTCATATACGTTCTGTAATTGTTTTCTTCTAGATTAACATTTCCCATTTTTATCACCTCTTGACAATATGGTCATTTTTATTTTAAATGGCCTTAAGTATATTTTAGAATACTTCTTTTATAACTTTCTCTATTTTTTCCTTTTTATTTATAGAAAAATTCTTTTTTTACAAACTATTTTTGCAAATGGAACTTTTGATTCTTCAATTAAAAATATTAACAATTTCATCAACAGATACATTTTGACTGTCTTGAGAACCGAATCTTCTTACGTTTACTTCGTTGTTAGCTACTTCATTTTTACCAATAATTAATTGTACTGGTATTTTTTGGTCTCCGTTTGCTTCTCTGATTTTGTATCCAATTTTTTCTACTCTTGTGTCAATTTCTACCCTGATTCCTGCTTCTTGTAATTTTTTGAATACTTCTTTTGCAAATGGAACTTGTTCATCAGAAATTGTTAAAATTCTTGCTTGAACTGGTGCTAGCCAAATTGGGAAAGCTCCTGCGTAATGTTCAATTAAAATTCCAAGGAATCTTTCTAAACTTCCGTACATTGCACGGTGAATCATTACTGGTTCATGTTTTTCTCCATCTGCACCAATGTAGCTCATTTCAAATCTTTGTGGCAAGTTGAAATCTAATTGGATTGTTCCACATTGCCAAATTCTTCCAATTGAGTCTTTCATTTTGAAATCAATTTTTGGACCGTAGAATGCTCCATCTCCAGGATTTAATTTGTAATCAATTCCTTTGTGTTCCAAAGCTGATTTTAAATTAGTTTCTGCCATTTCCCAAATTTCGTCTGAACCAATTGCTTTATCTGGTTTTGTCGATAATTCAATGTGATATTCAAATCCGAATAAAGTATAGAATTTATCATATAAATCAATAATTTCAATAATTTGTTCTTCAATTTGTTCTTTAGTACAGAAAACGTGCGCATCATCTTGTGTAAATGCTCTAACTCTCATAAGTCCATGCAAAGCTCCACTAAATTCATGTCTATGAACCAATCCCATTTTCTCCATATTTTTAATGGTAAATCTTTGTATGAATGTAAGTTGTTTTTGTAGGCAATTATTGAACCTGGACAATTCATTGGCTTAATAGCGTATACTTTTTCATCAATTATTGATGTATACATATTTTCTCTATAATTAAACCAGTGTCCTGAAATTTCCCCATAATTCTCTATCTAGCATAATTGGTGTTTTTAATTTCTTGGTAACCTCTTTTTTTATGTTCAACTCTCCACATTTCTTGAAGTTTATTAAATAATTCAACACCTTTTTGGCATAAAGAATGGGAAACCTGGTCCATGTTCATCTAAGAAAAAAATAAGTTAAGTTGTTTTCCTAGTTTTCTGTGATCTCTTCTTTCTGCTTCTTCCATCATTGTTAAATAATCATCTAATTCTTTTTACTTGCAAAAGCTACTCCGTAAATTCTTTGTAACATTTTGTTATCAGAATTTCCTCTCCAATATGCTCCTGCTGTTGACATTAATTTAAATGCTTTTAAATATCCTGTTGAAGGAATGTGAGTTTCCTCTACATAAATCTACAAATTCTCCTTGTTTGTAAATGCTAACAGTATCTTCTCCTAAGTCATCAATTATTTCAACTTTGTAAGTTTCTCCTTTTTCTGCGAAGAATTTTTTAGCTTCTTCAGCACTCATTTCACTTCTTTCAAAAGGATAATTTTTCTTTTACAATTTTTCATTTCATCTTCGATTTTTACTAAATCTTCTTCAGTAAATGGTTTTTCTGGGTCAAAATCATAAAAGAATCCATTTTCGATTACTGGACCTATTGTAACTTTTGTATTTGGGAATAATCTTTGAACAGCTTGTGCCATAATGTGTGCTGCACTGTGTCTTATGATTTCTATTCCTTTTTCACTTGTTGCTGTTATCAATTCTATATTTCCTGATTTTTCTATCAAATATGAAGGATCTACTTGCGTTCCGTCAATTATAGCTCCTACAGTTGCTTTTCCTAAGCTAGAACCTATGGTTTTAGCAAATTCCACTACTGTCATTGGTTTTTCTAGTTGTCTTTTGCTACCGTCAGGTAATATCATTTCTATCATTTTTTTCTCCTTCTTTCTAAAATTAGTTTGATTTACAATTTATTTTTTGTGTTTTCAGTATATCACATGTGGGAAAATTCTTCAAACCTTTTTATTTTTTTCCATTCTCAATTTTTTTACTTTTTGCTTCAAAATTTTAATAAAAAAATACTTATTAAGCACATTTTAGCAAAAATAAGTATTTTTCGTATTTAACTTTATTTTTATAATCCAGCTCCGAATTGGATTCCACCACCGCTGTAATTTAATTGAACATTTTTCTGGGAATGTTACTATTCCAAATTTTAATGTTACTACTGGGTAGTATCCTAATTTTTTATTGTCAGGTTTATCCCATTTCATTCCAGCACCGATTTCCCATTCAACATTTTCGAATCTATGACTTATTGTCGCCATTCCTAATGTTAATTTGTTTGCTCTTATTGCTGCTGACGAACTTTCGAAAATTTCTGGATCGGAAGCTTTTGGAGCTCCATCTTGTACATATTGTACTTTTGCTCCTACCCACCAAGGTTTGTCAGGATCTTGTCCAAACATGTATTTTCCTTCAAGTTCATGTTTTCTGAAATTAAATGCACTTTTACGACCTGGCACATCTCTATAAATTCTATCTGGTCTTTTCCATTATAAATTTATATCCCATAAAGAATTTTTCTAAGTATCCAGCTTCAATTTTGAATGTTAAGTCATTCAATCGGTCAATTCCTTTATAATTTGTTTTATGTAAAGAATCTGAACCGTCAATTTCCATATCTAATCCCACTTGGAAATATTTTTACCTTTTCTTAAATCTTGTAATTTAGAATTAAAGTCATTCAAGTTAAATTTATTTTTGTCTATATTTTTCTTCTTCAACATAACTTTTTTATACGCTTGTTCTTCTTCATTACTCAAAAATAACTGATCTTTGAGTATCAATATTTATTTTATCAATTTGACTATTCGAATTAGCAATCGAAAATTCTTTTTGTATTTGAATCTTGTACCAATTTTATATCCTGATTTCCATTCGCAACCTTTTCAGTTTCTTCAGTTTTATCTTTTTGCATATTTTGGTTTTAGCATTATTTTTCATATCTATACAACAAACTAATTGTCGTATAATCGCTTCCAGAAGAATAAACGTCATCCGTTGCATTAGTCGGTGTTGCATTTATATCTCTATATTTTTTTCTTTCCAAAACCGTAACTAGCTCTAAAATAATGATCTGATTCAAACTTTTTATTTTTCATTTTTTTGTTGTATCATAAAGCGAAACCGAATCTATGAAATTCGTTTTTCAATTTTAAATCAGGGAGTTCCAAAAGTTGCACTATTCCGTAAATATCATTTATTTGATTCATTACATTTGAATATTCTACTCCCATTCATTAAAATTAACTCCGAATGTTCTGTCTCGATAAAGCTTCTTTATATTTCTTTCTGTCCCATCCTATAGTTTTCGTTATATGGGAAATATCGTTTATTTCTATCAGAATATCTATATAAAAATGCATTGTCATTATCTGTTACATATCCATATTGAACTTCTCTGTTAAACGTTTGTTCTGATCTAAAATTTTTCAAATTCATATTCATCATTTCTCTCAAAATCTAAACTCACGAAACGTTTATTATCAATATCAGCCTTCAAATAATTTCTTACATATCGATTTTTAACCAATTATCGACTGCATGTTTTATCATCTCTCATTGTTAAAATATAATTGAAATTTACATTCCCAATACTGTATCTAAAATTATTTTTAATCCTAAAACATCAGTCGAGTGTTTTCGATGATATCATATCCATTGAACATCGTTCTTTTCGCATCAACTTTTTGGAATGTAAAATCTGCATCATTTACAACTTTTACGTCATATTTATTATTTGTTTTTGCGGTATTGTCAAAAATTGTAGTATACAATTTTGCATTCAATGTTCAATATTTACTGCTGGTTTTTTGTTTCATCGTATTTCCACTTGCATCTGTTGCTAATTTATAGCCAGTTGTCGAATTAACATCTTCTATTTTTCTACCACCACTAAATTCTGGAATGTAAGTATTCTCATAATCTCTCGCTTCAATACTAAAATCATATGAAATATACGAGATCTTTCAATGGAATATCAATTCTATCATTTCCTACATTGAACTTTTTGTGATCTATATTTTTTTCAGAAATAATTTTTCGCTCTTCTGATTCTTTCAGCATCTTCGTAAACTTTGTATGTTTTACTGTTTGCATCTGCCGTTAAATCCAAAAATAAGTTGTTATAATTAGGATTATCTCTTGTGTAATCGTATTCATACTCTTTTCGTTTTACATCAACTTGTTTTGTCTGAGCTCCAAAATATAACGTATTTGTCAAATTTTGGTATGCCGTTCTTGGCTCGTATCCAAAAAATTCACTTTTTTTGAAAGGATAATAATTTCCAAAAGTCATAGATTGTTCTTTTTCGCTTATCATAAGCTACTTTTGGAACCCATCTAATTGTACCAGTTTCCAATGAATACCAATCTGCATCGTCACGCTCTCTCATTCCACGTACTTCTCCATATTCATCTTTATCTGAATTTAAATACTCAAAACGAATTTTAGGCCCTCTCAAATCTATAAAATAATTTCTTTTTTTTCTATACGAGTTTAAATCTCCCACATATCCTGGATTAATATCCATAAATTCTTCATTGTCTACTCCAACAGAAACATCATTATTTCCATTGATATATTTTATACTTTTATACAAATCAACATCAGTTTTCCTGGGATCAAGTTCGTCTCTATCAACGATATCATCATTAATTTTTTTGTCAACTCTCAATGCTTCCTATCAGATGTCCAATTGTAATTTAAATTAAATTCTCCATTTCTTCCAAGCTCTTGATCAATCTTAAAGTCATAAAGCCCAATTTTATTATACTTATTAACATAAGCTGTATAATCGTCATTCAATTTAACACCATCTACAGCTCTCATCAAATTTGTAGTCATATTTTTATAATTCAAATTCAAATTCCGTAACCTAAATCATAAAATTTTCTGTCTTCCATGCTCTTTTTGGTGTACTAACAAATTTATGATTTAATGAAAAAAATCCCATTCTCTTTTTACGGTTACCAATCGGAACAACTAATCTATTTATAAATATATTTCCGCTATTCCCATTTGAAAAATTATAATCATTAGAAAATTTTTAATGCTAATTTTTTTCTTTTTGCACTAAAGCTCAAAATCTACAAATCCCTGTGCTAATGGACCTTTATCATAATCAAATCCCCATATTCCGTACAATCCTCTATCGCTATCTGATCCAATATACGGAAATAATGTCGCTCTCTGACTTTGTGGCTTTAATGAAACCACATAGTACGGCAATTTTAGCCAAGTTTTCCCAGCTGCAACTATACCAATGTCTTTGGCGACAACTTTTCTATTAGGGTATATATCCAATTCTCTCGAATTCACCTTATAATTTGGCTTTTCATACGGACTTGACGTAAACCAACCATTTTTTACGGTTATTTTTCTTGGTGACTGTTTTCCTGAAGATTTTTTAGGATCTGGCTCTTCACTCAGTATTTCTTCACCACCATATCTTAATTTTAAATTCACATCATAACTTTCAGCACCAAACATTTTGGCCTTTCTATTATCCATATCATAAACTACTTGATCTGCCTTTATAATTTGCGAACCTTGATTGAATTCGACATTTCCATGAGCAAAAATTATATTTTTTTTAGCCAATTTTTTCAAATTATCGGCTTGAATAGTAACATCATTGTATTTCAATGATACGTTACCTTTTGTTTCTATTGATTCCTTCTCTAAATCGATTACTGATTTTTGTGTTTCTAATTCTACAACTCCATTTTTCTGCCTTTTAATCTTGCAAAAAGTAAAATATAGAATAGCAAAATCAATACTTGTTTATGTTTTTATTTTTCTCATATTTTCAACCTAAGTTTTTGTCTTTTTGATTATATCATTTTTCATATAAAAACAATTCATTGTCACACAATCAATCAATTTAGCAATTTATTTATTTTTTTCCATTCTCTATAATATTTGTAAATTCGATAAATTTCTCTTTTGTTTCTTCCAAATATTTTTGATCCCCAACTAAAGTTTTCTATTTTATCGAAAATACTGTGCCATGCTTTGTAAACTGCTGGCATAATTTTTGACCTTCATCAGTTATTTTTGTATAAGAGTGTTTTTCCAATTTTTATTCTTTCAACATATCCTTTTGCAACCAATTTATCAACAAATCTCGTAACTGTCGAAAGGAGCTATTGTCAATGCTTCTGAAATTTCATTCACGAACAATCCTTTTTGGTTCCTCTTGTAACAACACTAACAAAAATGCATGTGTCGAACACATATTCATTTCTTCAAACGATTCTTCGGCTATTTTATTTAGAAGTCTAAACATTTTTCGAGATAGTAAAATATAAACAGCCATTTATTTTTCTTCTCCTTTACTACATCCCATTTTTCTCTCCTTAAATTTTTGTTTGTATGTACATATACTATATCATATTTTTACTTTTGTCAATCACTCTTCTTCTATTTTTCACACCTATTTTTAAAACTGGAAAATAAAATTCCAAAACTTTTTATAATTACATAAACAGGAATTGCAATAAAGGCTCCTCCATCCCAAATAAAGCTCCTCCAATTAAAACTACTAAAAAGCGTCGTAATTGGATGAATATTAACACTTTTTACTAGTTAACCATGGTTTTTATTATATTTGCTTCTACAGTTTGAATAATCGTAATAAACACGACTATCCATAATGCTAACTGCCACGATTTTTGTTATCGCAAAAAGAACTACTGCACCAATCCGATAAAAGGCCCTAAAAATGGAATAACATTCCCAAAACCAATAATCATCGAGAACAATAAACTATAATCTAATTTCAAAAATAAAAATATAATATAAGATAAAACTCACAATCAAACTGTCTATAATCGTTACCTTTATATAATCTCCTATTGATTTATCAATTTCTTTTATCAAAATTTTTCTTTACTCAAATCCGAAAAGCATCCAATCTATTTTTAACATCTCTCTATCGAATCATGGCTAAAAATCAACATTATCGTAAAAATTGGCGTCATAAATAATAGGTAAAAGTACCTTATTAATGAAAAACTTGAACTCAAAACTTTTAATACGTTGCTAATAATCGCATCTTTTTGAATTTAATATTGTCGTTTTTAAATCAATATTATCTTCTAAAAACTTAAACGTATTTTTTGAAATTGATCTTGATTTTTTTATAAAAAAATTCAATTAATCCTGATAATTGCTTAGTTACAAGCGGAATTATTGTCAAAACGATATACATCGCACAAAAATATTGTCAAAACAACTAAAATTGCTAAATTTCTATTTAATCTTATTTTTCCCATCCACTTTTTATCAATTTTTGCTTCTCTTCATCGTCTGAAACACTTATCATATCTATAATTGGCATCAATGCATACACAATTATAAACGACAAAATGAAAGGAAAAATCGTACTTATCACTAAATTAATCGGTTTCTCAAAATATTCGTAAACCTTAAAAATAACAATATTGTCAATAAAAGTCAACACACCACAATCAAAATATTACGAATTTTTGTAAATTTTTCTTCATTATAAAAATTTCATTAATTCATTTCCTTCCTTTTAACGTCTAGTAAGCACTGTTTTTTCTGTTAAATACAATGTCGATTGGACATCCTTCAAATCAAAAATATTCTCTCAATTTGTTTTTCAATGTATCTTTGGTACGAAAAATGAATTAAATCTGGATTGTTTGAGAAAAATACAAATTTTGGCAGTGCTTGGCTTACTTGAGTCACATAGTGATTTTTAACGGCTCTACCTTTTCTCGTAGGAACAGGATTTTTGTGCAATTATTTCTGCTAAAATTTGATTCAATAATCCAGTTGTTATTTTCTTATGATATTCTTCGTTAATAAATCTTGCTTGTTCTAAAATATTTACTGTTCTTTTTCCCAGTCAACGCTGATATTGTCACAATCGGCGCATAATCCAAAAAATGGCAAATCTGCTTTTACCAACTCAGTAAAATTCCTTCACACTATTATTATCAATTAAATCCCATTTATGTAACTGCAATAATAATTGGTTTTCTTTCTTCGTAAATCAATCCCGCAACCCTTTTATCTTGATCAGTCAGCAACTCTGTCGCATCTAACATCAATACACAAACATCTGCTCTTTTTAGTGATTTTACCGCTCTCAAAACACTGTAATATTCTATTGGATCCTCAACTTTGATTTTTCTTCTAATCCCAGCTGTATCAATCAATGTGAGTTATCCCCATCGTATTTCAAGCTCAGAATCAATCGCATCTCTAGTTGTTCCAGCTATATCACTTACAATTGAACGTTTCCTCATTCAATAATTTATTTACTAGCGAAGATTTTTCCAGCATTTGGTCTTCCCAAAATTGCTATTTTTCAAACTATCTTCTTCCTCAACCTCTTTTTCATCATCAAATTTTTCAACTACTGCATCCAACAAATCACCTAAATTTGTTTTATGTTCTCCAGAAATTCCAATAACTTCCTCAAATCCTAACGCATAAAATTCCAAAATATTTTTCTTGGTCTTTCATATAATTATCAATTTTGTTATTGCTACTTCTATCTTTTTATCCTGTTTTCTCAAAACATTTGCTACATCTTCATCTAACCCAGTAATTCCAGCTTTTCCATCTACTAAGAAAATTATTACATCAGCTTCATCAATAGCTACTTGGGCCTGTTGCTTAATTTTACTCATCATAAAATCATTTGTTCTTGGTTCAAGTCCACCTGTATCTACTAATAAAAATTCTTTCCCAGACCACTCTGTTTCTCTATAAAGTCTATCTCTTGTTACTCCTGGCTCATTTTTAACAATTGACAACCTATCTCCTATCAATTTGTTAAATAACGTTGATTTTCCCACATTCGGTCTCCCGACGATTGCGACTACTTGTTTCATTTTTTTCCTCCTAAAATTATTTATATCTGATTTTTGTTACTATGTATTTTACTATAATTTTTCACAACAAAAATTTTTCTTGAAAACTCAATTATTGCTATAACTTCTTAGTTTTCTCTTTAAATTTCAAAATATAATTTTTTTATACCATAATCATACGTTTTAATCTAAAAATACTTAAAAATTTTATCACTATCAACTTTGGCATCTCATTTAATTTCTCTTCAATTTCCGCATTTGCACTAATTTTCATAGTAACTCTATCTGCATAATTTTTTCTAAAAATCTCAATATTGTACACATTTTGATTTGCATTTAAAAAAATGCTTCAATTTCCAAAGATACTCGTAATCATAATCAATTATAAATGTTGACTTTTTCTACATATTCTATAATTTCTGCTTCATTTACTGCTAATTTTTGCTGTTTTTCGCATAATTTCTTATTAAACCTCCAGCACCTAGCTTTTATACCACCAAAATATCTTGTTGCAACTAAAGGCGACATTATATACATTTAAAATATTTAATATTTCTGCCATTGGCTTCCCTGCTGTGTTTGTCGGCTCTCCGTCATCATTATACTTGAAATATTCTTGTCCATTTTCAATTACTCGATAAAGTGGTACATTATGTGTGGCATTTGGGTGCATTTCTTTTTATTCCGTTTATAAATTTTTCTGCTTCCCTTACGCTTGAAACTGGTTTTATGTACCCTATAAATTTTTGATCCTCAAATTCAATTATTGTCTCTTTTGCTACTGTATTCAATTTTTCCCTCCTCACTTTTTAAAACTTCCACGACTAAAATTGTAAATATTTAATATTTAATAAAAATAAATCTCAGATAACCTATTTTTCAAGTAAATTAAGTATATCTGAGTTTTTATTTTTACGATAATTTTTCAATAAATAATATAATCTATAATTACCCTATTTATCTATCTTATCCCATATTTAATATTATTTCAAAAATTTTATTGAATAGTCACATATTCTTCTAATTGCTGATATTTCTTCGTTTTTAACAAATTCTTTCTGCATTTTTCATAATCTGCATCTGTTAATTTTTAGCATCTTCGCCATTAGAATATGAACTCTTCATAAATAATGCTAATTCAACCAGTTGAAAAAGCCTCTTTATCCTCATCATAGTTATCTTTTTAACACTTTTTCAGAAAGCTTTTTGCATTCTCAATATCATTTATGTAATCTTCAAACATTTTTCTTATTTCCTGTCTCTAAATATTTTTCAGATTTTTCCATAAATTTTTCAAAACATCAGCATATTCTTGACTATTTAATTCTTTTCTCAACCTTTTTACTAGCTGTACCTGTAACAACTTTAGTTCTTCCATTTTTCGCACTTCATTTTTACTTAAAGACTTTGCACTTCCTCAAAAACTAATACTTGCGATGACCAATCCCAATGTAACTACTTTTCAACACTTTTAACTCTCCTTTAATTCCCATTATTCACTAAATTGTTCAAAATTCTCTGTAAATTAATAATTATGATATCATAAAACAAAATAATTTTTCTAGCATTTATTTTTAAAAATTCTTCTAAAAACTTGTTATCTTCTTTCATTTTAGCTCTAACTTTTTAGTAATTGGACTCACATCCAATATTTTTATAATTTTTCTTTCATAAGCGTTTTTATCTTCTAACTTATCATTTATTCCTAAAATACTGAAAAATAACACCATTTCTCTCTGAAAATTATAATCAAGCATTTCGTTCAGAAACTTTTCTCCTAAAATATTATTTATGTAATCACTAACAGCTTTTTGCATATTCCTTTTTATCTGAATCTAGCATTGACTTACTCAAATAATAAGTCAGTTTCATTCCTCTATATTCTTCATCTGACATTCTATACATATCACGAATTTTTATCAGATAAAGCGTTTAACACATTTTCTAAAATCTTTTTGTTTTTCTTTTCATCTTTTTCTTGAGAAGCATCTAAAATTTTCAGCATAAAAGCTATTTTCCATATTTAGCTTTTACCTTTTCATAATATTCTTTTTTCTTTTTGTGTCATTCATAGCATCATAATATCTATATGTTAAAAGTAATTGATCATATTCATCGGATTATACTTCACATACTCATCCAAATATTTTTGCTTTATTCAAATCTTTTTAGAACCTATCAAATATAAATTTATTAATTTTCCTAAAAACTACATAATTCTTATTGTTTTTACTCAATAAATCTTCTAAATCTTTTTCTGAGTACTCAGAGCTTTTTCATCATTTTATAAATTGAATGAATCCCTCAAATCATAATCTATTTTTATTGTACTATTTATAATATCTCGGCTTGCACCTATTTTTGTTAAATCACTTCGAATTATTTCCTTTTTTGTATACGCATTTCCTACGACACTTCCAAAAATAAAAAACATCGCAACTGCTAATTTCTTCTTCATTCTATATCCCAAAACTCCCTTGTCTCCTTTACTTTCTATACCTTCATTGTCTGATTCCATAATGCATCCATTTCCAAACTGAAAACTTTATTTAAAAATTCTGAATCTTTATCTGTTTCTTCCTTAATTCTTTTAGAAATCCGTGTTTGCTCCAATTTGTCAGCATTTTCCTCACGCAATCTATGTTTTGAATCTCTTCATTCATTATTGTAACATTAAAAAACAAAATTACTTCTGCTCGTAAATTGTAATCTTCTACTTCTCTGCTTACATTCGTAGAAGCCACTTCTTTTAAGTATTCCTCGACTCCTTTTTCGATCTCACCGTTATTATAATGATCTCTCAATCGGTTCAAGTAATACGTCAATTTCATAAAATAAAAAGCTATCGTCAGAAAGACCAAACCTCTTTTCTAAAAGCTCTCTTTTTCCATCAAACTCAATACTTTTTCGTCAAGATTTCAGTTCATTTGCATCTTCAGTTTTGATACAATTTTATCAATTCCCAAATAGGTTTTGTTTTTATACTTTTTCTCTAGCTCAGTCATATATTTATTAAATTCTTCTAAATTACCAATTCCTCGATAATACACCATTTTTGAAAAATCTTCTCATATTCGTAAGGCGTATATTTTACAAATAAATCTAAATATTTTTCATAATTTGAACCAATTTTTGACTCAAAAATCGTTATCAATGCTTGTGAAACTATATAATTTCTTTTATCTTTATCTAAAAAGAGCTTCCAATTTTTCACTCTCTCATTAATAATATTCTCATCATTCTCAAATGTTATTGTATCTCTTATTTCAAAATCTAATTTTATAGTTTCATCTATTATTTTTGACTCACTCCGATTTTCGATAAAGTTTCTTGAATTTTTCTCCTTTTGAGAAAATGCATTCAATTCAGATTGGCTAACAAAAATACCGTCATTACCAATAGCGTCGTCCTTTTTATCTTAATCACTTCCTTTTTATATCTAATCACAATTATATCAATTCCAACTCTATATTTACATTCATTAATTTTTAAACAAAATATTAAAATTTTTTGAAAATACGTTTACAAAAATTCCCGAATAAACAAAACAGAATACGATTACTATTCCATAATTTTTCCTATTTTATTATAGAAATTTTTATTTTTTCTCCTGATATTGAATACAATATTCTCCCACCATCTAGTGGCGTCACAGGTATTAAATTAAAAATTGCTAATGATAAATTTATTACTAAAGTATATGTTGCTATCGTTATTATCATATTAGTTGGTGTCAAAAATTCAACACTTATTTTTAAAACGATTAAAGCTATTGTTGCTAAAAATAAAAATTCATAACAACTCCAGCAATCGCCACACAAAACAATCCCAATCTATGTGGTTTCAATGCTGAAAAATCAACTGGAACAGGCTTTAACCATCCAATCAAAAATTTTGAACCGCTTAGCAATATTAAAATCGGTAACATCATTCCTGCAAAATCTAAATGTTTAATCGGATTCAATGTTATTCTACCAGCTTCCTTCGCTGTACTATCTCCAAATTTATAAGCCACATAACCATGAGCCACCTCATGAAATGTAACCGACAAAATGAAAATAATTATTGCACTCACAATATCACACGAAATCCCCATACTAAATACACACATATACAAAAGTGACATGATCACTAATAAAGAAAACACAATTTCAATTTCGTGTACTCAGGATTCAATATTTTAAATTTTTCATAATAATTTCTTATCTTTTTCATACGTTTCCTTCAAATGTTTTTTCCGTATGGTTTATTATATCATACTTTTTATTTTTTCTTGTTTTTTAAAGTTTTCCTTTTTCTCTTACGATTATCTTTAAAACATTTGTAGCAGCACTTTGTATTTTTTTCAGTTTTTGTACTTCATAAAAATCAATAAATTTTTATTTTTTAAAGGCTTCAACAAAATTTTTATAGTAAATAAAGCTAATCCATAAAATATAATCCATTATAAATATATTTTTGCTTTTAATAATTTTAAAAATTATTTATAATTCAAATATTTTTATGAAATAACTCCACTTATATAATTTATTTTTAATTATTCTTTAATTAGATTCTCCAACTCCATAAATTTTCAACAATTCTTCCATTTTCTTCTTTTTCTTCCATTTCAGCAACTTTTCTTACTGATAAAACAATTGATTTTCTCTCATTTTCTTCAATAATAATCACTTCAACTTCATCTCCCACAGAGAATTTTTTTCAGAAATATCTTTCAAGAATTCTTTTTGTTAATTCTTTTTAGGAATAATTCCATTAAATCTGTCAGTCAATTTAACTAAAACAAAAATTTTCTTGGATTTCAACTATCTTTTTCACAGCTAATTTATTTCCTTTTTGTATAGAGCTGTAACTTCTTTTCCAAGGAGAAGTTGTTAACTGTTTGATACTTCCAGCTAATTTTTTTCTCAGCTTTATCAAATGAAATCACTTTGAATTCTACTGTATCACCTTTTATAAACTTTTTCTTCTTTTCTATCCCAAAAAACTCGTTTTTGTGAATAAATACTTCAATTCCTTCTTCCAATTCCACAAAATTCCATATTCTTGAATATTTCTTATTTTCCTGAAAGAGTAGAATTAAAATCATAATTATCTTCTATTTTTTCCATTTATCGTCTAATAATGCTTTCGAACTCAACGAAACTCTATTTTTCATCATTAAAAGTCGATTATTTTAAATTTAATAATATCTCCAACATTGTATTTTGATGTTAAATTTGTTACTTTTTCTGTGAAATATCTGAAATGTAACAATCCTTCAATATCTTTTTCAAGCAGAAACTAATATTCCAAAAATCAAATACTTCTGTAATCGGTCTTTCAATACTTCACCAATTTGGTATTTTTCTTTCACTTTCTCCCAAAGTTTTTCTTCCAATTGTTTTTACATAATTTAACATTTTCTATCTTCTTCAATTTGAATAATTTTTAGCTTCAATTTTATCATTTTACATTATAGTTTTTCAACGCTTTTTGCCCATTATGCTAAGCCAATTCAAAACATGTACAAAATCCATTATTTCCATCAACAGACACAATCAATCCAAAATCAAAATTTCTTTAACTTCTGCAGTTACTACATCGCCTACTGCTATGAGAACTCAAGAAAATTTCCCATGGATCTTGCGATAATTGTTTAATACTTAATTTCAATTTATGTTTTTCACTATCTTTTTCAATAATTTTCACTTTTAACTTCTTCACCAATTCCAAATCTTTCAACTAAATCATTAACTTGAGTCCATGAAACTTCTGAAATATGCACAAATCCAGTTGTTACTCTAAATCCAGATTACTCCAAAAATCAAGAACTTCTTTAACTTTTTCCAGTTACTACATCGCCTTCATTTATCGAATCAAAAATATTCTTGTTCTTCTACTTTTACTAAATCTGTTCTTGAAACAGTAGTACTCTTTTTCGTTTTTCTTTTTATTATAAATTTGAATTCTTTTTCCTGTATAATCTACATTTTTATCAAAACTTGACAATGAAAAATGGCAGCATTGTTTTTCCCAACTTTTTACATTGTATCCACCTTTAATTTTTATCCACTTTTCCTGTCACAATTTCATTTTACTTCATACGACGCAAATTCTCTCTCTTTATCAAGCACATATTTAGAGACAATTATATTCTCTCATCTTCTCTCAAAACCTTAACTTCTACAGTATCTCCAACATTAAAGTCTTTTATTTCACTACTTATAATTCTTCCTTCTTTTGAACCTAAATCTACAGTATGAATATTCCATCTCTTTTCTAGTAATTATACCCTCAACGATATCTCCTGATTTTTTCTTCTGGTAAGAAGTCATCTAACATTTGCTCAAAAATTAAAATCTTCCATGCTGTTATTTAGAAATTATTAAAAATTTATTTTTAACAATTTCTTCCTCCTTTCTCTGTTTATTTTTCTAATTTTATTTATAAAATTTTATTTTTTCCCCTATATTTTTAAATTTTTCAAAAATTTATATTTTTTTAATTATCTTCTTTCATTTCAAATCTCCAAAAATTTATTCTTCAAAAATTTATCAACTTCTATCAATTTTTCAAATTTTCCAATAATTCATTTTCATCCTCGCCATCGGCAATTAACGTAAGTTTTTCACCTTGCTCAGCTCCTAAAGTCATTATTCCAAAAACATTTTTGGCATCAACTTCTTCATCTTTTCTTTTTGATTTTTCAACGTTGATTTATATTTTTGCTAAACGTGCAATTAATGTTGCAGGTCTCGCATGAACACCTTGCTCATTTTTTTGATTTCCACTTCTAATATTTTCATAAATAAATCAACCCCTTTTTAACTTATCTTTGAAATTCTTGGTTCTTCTCTTAATTATACCATATGTAATGCCATATTTCAATTTTTACAATTTTTTTCGATAATCAAATTTTATGAATGAATTTATAAACTATCTTTTACTAAAAATAATAAAACTAATTTAAAAAGCAAGGACTATAAAAATGCCCTTGCAAAACTATTTATTTATTTTTGACTAAAAATGAATCTGGTGATGAAACTACATTCAAGTTTTCATCTATTTCAAAAATTAATGGTTTTCAGTTGTTAAGTTTAATTTCAAGATATCTTCATCTGAAATATTTAACAAATATTTTATTAATGCTCTCAAACTGTTTCCATGAGCTGCTACAATAACGTTTTTACCTTCTTTTAAGCTTTTTGAAATATCTGAATGCCAGTAAGGTAAAACTCTTGCGATTGTATCTTTCAAACTTTCTCCAAGTGCTTCTTCATCAGTTAAATCAGCATATCTTCTATCTGATTTTGGATAATATTCACTTGATTTTGTCAATTGCGGGTGGTGCAACATCAAAACTTCTTCTCAAATAAGAACTTGATCGTCTCCATATTTTTAGCAGTTTCTGCTTTATTTAATCCTTGTAATGCACCATGAGTGTCTTTTCATTCAATCTCCAAGATTTATAAATTGGAATATACAATTCATCCAATTCTTCCAAAACATAATTTAGAGTTTTGATAGCTCTTTTTAAGTAAGATGTGTAAGCAACATCGAAAACTAATCCTTTTTCTCTTAATGCTTTTCCTCCTGCTTTTGCTTCTTCAACTCCTTTAGGACTCAAATCCACATCTTTTCCAACCAGTAAATTTGTTTTTCCAAATTCATTGGCTTTTCACCATGTCTGATTAATACTAATTTCATAAGTTTCCTCCTTAAAATAATATTTTTATTAATGTCACTCATTTTATGCTTAAAAACATAAACATCTTGTGTTATTTATAAACTATTTGATAGTAGCTTCGTCTTAAAAACCAACTATTTTTCTTTCAACTTCCACAACTGTTTCTGGAACAGCTGTATTTTGTAGATAATTCTTTTTCAGCAATTAAATCTTCAAGACGTTCTTTTGTTGTCATCAATTCTTCAAGATTCATGTTATCGTAAGTTGCTTCTGAAGATGTTTTTATATTTATCCTTGTTTTCTTAAAAACTGTCAACTTTACTTTGATTTTTGTATAAATAGTAACCAACTGCAACTGTTCCCACTCCAACTGCCACTCCCACTAAATGCTCTTTCTTTATACTTCCGAATTTTATCATTTTATTACCTCCAAATTTTTAATTTATTTATTATATTTTTTATAACCATGTGAATTACTCCTATTTTTTTAGAATCTAGTAATTCCTAATATCTTTTGTTAAATTCTTTTTACTTTAAATCACAATTTATTTCAAAAGCTATATATTTATCATCCGAATCTTCATCTGATCTCTTGCTAAAGAATATATGATCTATTAAATCACTTACATTCTCAATAGTTTTATCATTTTTCACATCCACAACATAATGGAATTTCCCATTTTCAGCTTTTAAACGATAAATTCTCACTTCTTTATTCGACACATTATTTAATACGAGGTGTCGTCCAAAAGTTGTAAGCCACATAAGTGCTATTGCTGTAACTGATCTATTCGCCATATAGGATCTTAAAAGATACAATGCTGGTAAAATTTCAATATCAAAGAAACCTTTTCGCTGTGTTTCCATGTAGGCGTGTTCCATAATTGCCGCTGTTGTAAGTCCTGCTGTAAAATTGTTTATATCCAATTGTAATTTTTCGATTTTACTTTTTCCAAGTCCGTACAAGAAAGAAAGCAATATCGCAGCTCCAGAATATACAGACAACGAATCTATTGATTTTTCTTCAAAATCTTCCACTAATTTTACCGAAGTCATGCCGTGCTCAACTGATAATGCTGTCGCAGTTCGATAAATCACTTCATCAATCGTAATTTCCTCTGGCTCAAAAGTTATAAGCAATGTATTTATAGTTTTATTATATCGTAAAAGCTGTACTTTTTGCTCCAACTTTTATTGTTTCAAAAAATTTTTGTGTCAATAATTTCGTGTGAAACTTTTAAATCTGACACGATTCGGTAACTTACGCAATACCGTCAAAATTAATTTTTCATATAATTTCCTCCAAAATCAGATACGCCTACAAAATTCTATTTATTGACATCATATTTTAGAAGTCTTAATGAATTTCCAACTACTAAAATTGTTATTGAATTATGTAAACTGAACTATATATTGCTGGTAGCAATCCTGTCGCACCTAATACAAGTGCAAAACTATTTATTCAATCGCCATAGCAAAATTTTGTTTTATAATTTTTACAGTATTTTTTTAGCTAAACCAATTACAGCTGGTATTAACAACGGATCGTCAGAAGTTATTGTAACATCGGCAGCTTCCATTGCAACATCTGTTCTGGTACTTCCGAGTGCTATTCCTACATTTGCGTAAGAAAAGAGCTGGAGCATCGTTTTATTCCATCTCAATCATAGTAACTTTTTGATCCGATTGAACGAATTTCAAGATATCTTTTGCCTTGTCTTCTGGTAACAATTCAGATTCGTATCTGTCCATCGACATACTATTTGCAATAGTTTCAGCCTGTTGTCTCAAGTCTCCTGTAAGTAGCACAATATCAGTCTATTCCTGATTTCTCAAACGATTCCTAGCTTTTTGATATTTTTCCTTGGTGGATCAGAAACTCCGATTACACCGATTAAATTCTCATTTTTAGCCACATAAATAACGATTTCTCCATTATTTTTGCATTCCTTTTACCACGTCAACTGACATCTCTACCGAAATATTATTTTTCTTCCATGTATCTTCTGCTTCCCACACGAATAATATCCTTATTTACATAAGTTTTCAATTCCTCTTGCCACTCTAATTACATCTTCTTTATGTCGTGGTATTTTTCAATCCTCTATTTCTTACTTCGTTTAAAATCGCACTTGCCAAAGGGTGTGAAGTTTCTTCAGCAGCCGCAGCTAATGCAATCATTCTATTATCTTTCATATTTTTAGCAAAAAGTTTTTACTGTTTGAACTTTTAGGTTTTTCCTTCTGTAATTGTTCCAGTTTTATCAAATATTACAGTATCTGCCTTTGAAAGTTCTTCCAAATAGTTGCTTCCTTTAATCAAGATTCCGTTTTTAGCAGCTGTGATTAATTGAAGCAGAAAAATGCCGTCGCTGTCGACAATCTTATTCACGCATGAATAGTCAATTACAAGCATACTCAACGCCTTTTGTAAATTTCTAGTTGAAGCATAAACTATTCCAGCAAGAAGGAAATTTAATGGAATCAACTGTGCAGAAAATGCATCGGCGTAAGATTGAATGTCTGCTTTGTTAAATGAAGCATCTTCCACCAATTTTATAATTCTTGAAGCCGTTCTGTCATCTCCAACTTTTTCAGCTCTTACAGTAATATTTCCACTTTTCAAAAAGCGTTCAGCAAAAAAACTTCCTGTCCTGTTTCCTTTTTAACAGGCATATATTCTCCAGTAATCGCCGATTGGTCAATTACCGCACTTCCCTTTTCAATTGTTCCATCGACACTTATTTTTTCTCCAGTTTGAACAAGTATCAAATCACCTTTTTTAATTTCTTCAATTGGAACTTTTTTCGCCACTTGGTTTTTCATCTTCAGACGCTTTTCCAAACATAGCTTTCTCCAACACTTAGCATATCTTTAATTACACCACGAGTTTTTTTCATAGTATAAGCTGTCAAAAGTTCTGCAATTCTTTTCTAAAATCATAATTGTCAAAGCTGTTCGCTCACTTCCCAAAAAGCGATACTACTTACAATCGCCGTAGAACTCAATGTATCCGCATTCAGGGCGCTTATTCTGAATCAATGACAAAATTCCATTTTTTAAAACAGGCAATGCCAAAGAAATTGTTGAAATAGTTTTGTAATTAAATAATCTTCTAATTCCAGTCAATTTCGTTTTTGGACCTGGAAGCAAAAGCAATAATACTGCCGCTCCAATATTTTTCATAATTTCTTTTGGTGATTCTTCCTGTAATCGTCTTTCTATCACATATTTATTCGATGCTTGTTTTTTCTCATTTTTGTAAATATCCACCAAATACCCATTCAATGTATTTTGAAGCAAAGATACAAAATTTTCTCCAGTTAGCGAAAAGTTATCAAAATAAATAAGTACAGAACCTGTGATAGTTGAAATTTCAACACTTTTTATATAATGAACTTGCATTAAACGCTTTTGTTATTTCTTCTTTGTGAACATAAGATATTTTAACGCTCTTGAACGAATTCTAATTCTCCACAATTTCATGCAAAATCTCACAATTTAGCAAATAATTTCTACCAGCCATAAAATTTTCCTTTCTTTTTTTATTCCACAAACTTAAAGTCTTTTTTTATCAAATCATAAAAATTTTCCAGATTATCTTCTATTTCTTTCAAGGATTTATTTTCATACAATTCAGGATGATTAATCACCGTTTTTCCAAACTTTTATTCATCCATTCCAATATTCCCTTTTCTGAAATAAAATTCGGATCATAATAAAGCAAAAATTTTTTATTTGTTATATACGAATATTCAACACTTTTTATCCCTTTTTTTCGACAAAATAAGTTTTTACTTCATTATCATATTTTTTTAATTCCTCTGGAACTTTTGATAAATTTGGAACGAATAGCCTAAGTCTTCCAGGAATACTGTGCACTACCTTTATCTGATTAAACATCAGATACGTTGTTCTAAAAAAATTTTTCTAACATCTTTTTCCCTTTCAATTTTTGTCTACTATTTTTCTTTTTCTCGTCTGATAAAAAGTCTAGAAGCCCACCATAACAATGTAGCTCCTTTAGGTAATCCTGGAACTTTCCATATATATTCCATAAAAAAATAAAAATACCTGCAGTTAATGTTCTCAAATCCAAATAACCTTTACTCTTATTATAAACAGCCATATCTGCTGATTCAAATATCTTTTTAACAACTCTTTTATTCTCCCAGGTTTATTCTTCAAGGCTTCCTCATCCAAATGAAGTAATCTCAACACTACCAAATACAAAAAGAACTTTCAATAATTTTTCATCAAAATAAATCAAAAATACTTCCAGTAACAGAATTAACTTCCACAGAATTTATTCCTTCTATTTTTACAAATATTATTTAAAAATTCCTCTTTCAACTCTTCGTCATCTTTTAGCACTTCCGTCTGTAATCGCAAACGCCCCTTTTGATAATGTTTCACTTGAATAATGCCATAAAAAAACTTTGTAACATAACCGACTCCTTAAACTTTTTATAATTTATTATATACCTTTTCATTTTAAATTACAAGGTCGTTTCATCAGTAAATTGCGTTAATTTTTTTCTCTTAATAAGCTAATCCCCTTATAAAAGCCTACAACTTCTTGCTAAATTTTATTAAGATAATTTTTATTATTTTATAAAATCCTGAACCAATAAAAAGTATTACACCTGCAAAAATGATAAATATATCAAAAAGACCAATATTTTTGACTCCTATTAATACAATTTTCTCTTTCTTTTTACATCAACAATACTTTCTGAGTTTATTCTCCCTGAATTGCTTGAATGAAAACCACGACTTCTCCAAAAAGATGACGAATTTTCTTGCTCATCATCACCAGATTTTTTAGATTTTCCATCTCCTTCTCCATCTGAATGTCCTCTTGAATGTTCTCCGCTACTATGTTCTCCACCATAGTGACCACCATAATGATGACTTCCACCACTTCCATGAAAAATGACCATGTCCTCCGCCGTGAGAATGTCCGCCACCACCTCTTCTTACTAATTTTTTTCCATTTTGAACTCTCTTTCTTAACTCTTTTTCATTTTTTTCAATTTCTGTAATCTCAAAAATTCAATTTTTTATTCACTTTTCCAAATCTTTCACATCATATTTCCCCATATTTTCATATTCGTAAGACTGATTAATTCCATTCATAAACACATCTCTATCCTCAATACCACTTGTCAAACTTTCCTTCAAAGAAATTTCAATTCCAAATCATTAACCACACTTCTTTTCATCGCTGATAAATAATCATTTCTATTAATTTTTTGCCAATTCACGCACATTCCCAGTCTTTTTATCAACATCTGATCCAGCCAAATCCTAGTAGCTCTCCCATTTCCTTCATAAAATGGGTGCATTATATTCATCTCAACATATTTTTCAACTATTTCCTCAAAATTATTTTCAGGCATTTTTGAAACTGTCTTTAAATTATCTTCAAGATACATCACACGACAAAACATGGTATCACCTTTCCGAATATCATGTTTTCGCACTTCTCCAGCACTTCCATAGCATTCTTGAAACAAATACCGATGTATTTCCTTCAATCCTTCAAAAGTTCCCACTTGAATATTTTTCAATATCCCATTATCAAACAATTCTCTTGCCCTTCTTTTACTCAAAAATTCTTCTTCGTCTTGAGGAACTAGCCTTTTTAAAATTTTGTCACTTTCGTTTTTCCAGTTGTATTCGCTATTCGTCATTTATTTTCCCCCATTCTACTTTCTACTCTTCAAATCCCTTCAACTCCTCACTCTTCGAATCCCACTCTTCCATCGCTTCCATCTCGTCACTATCCAATCTATCAAATTCCTCCTGAATTTCCATCAATTTTCCAACATCATTTTTTCGCCCAGCTTCTTCATAATCTTTATTCAATTCTTCACGTTTTTCTGAGATTTTCCCCATTTTTTCTTCCAATTTTGCAATATCCCTCTTCAATTTCGAGATTTTTTTAGAAAGTTCTTTTTGCTCCTGATATGACAATTTTTGCTCTTCTTTTGTTTCAATGTCAGTTGCAGTCGGATTCGATTTATTGTTTTTCAAGCTTTCCTTATAGTCTTCGTAATTTCCTTTAAATTTCGTAAGCCCATTTTCATCAAGGTAGTAAATTGTGTTACAAACTGTGTCTAAAAAGTGTCTGTTGTGAGAAACGACTAACATTGTTCCGTCAAAAATCTTCCAATACGTCTTCTAAAACTTCAATTGAGTAAATATCCAAATGGTTTGTCGGCTCATCTAAAATTAGAAATTTGCTTTTTGCATATACAATTTTAAGAATGAAACTCTAACTTTTTCTCCACCGCTCAATTTTTCTACTTTTTTCAAAACATCGTCGCCTGAAAACAAGAAAGCTCCCGCAAGTGTTCGCAAATATTCTTCCGTCAAATTTAGAGAATTATTAATTTCCTGCAAAATATTGTTTGCTGGAGTTAAATCCATGTGATTTTGGTCGTAATAACCGACTTTTACACGAGAACCAAACTCAACTGTTCCTGAATCCTGCTTCAATTTATTTACCAAAATTTTTAACAAAGTTGATTTTCCAATCCCATTTTTTCCAATAATTCCGACTCTTTCTCCACGAAATAGCTGAAAACTCACATTATTCAACACTTTTTTGTTGTCAAAACTTTTTGAAATTCCATTCACTTTTAAAACATTGTCACCAGTAATTGTATCTGTTTCAAATTTCAATTTCATTCTTTGCGGATTAAAAACAGGGTCGTCCATTCGCTCGATTCTATCTAGAATTTTTTGTCGACCTTTTGCCTGTCTAGCCTTTATTCCAGCACGGAATCTGTCAATGTATTCTTCCATTTTCTTAATTTTTTCCTGCTCTTTTTCGTAACGCTTCATTTCCCCTTTTAAAATCATCTCTTTTTGAATGATAAATGCAGAAAAATTCCCATCATATTTATGCAATTTCTTATTCTCAATTTCAAAAATTTTGTTACAAACATTATCCAAAAAAATCCTATCATGTGAAAACAAGCAAAAACGCCTTTCGCATACCGTTTTCAAATAGTCTTCCAGCCACTCAATTGAAACCAAGTCCAAATGGTTTGTCGGCTCATCTAAAATTAATAAATCTGGCTCAGACAACAGTAATTTTGCAAGTGAAACCCTAGTTTGCTCTCCACCACTCAAATCTTTTAACACCAAATTGTAATATTCCTCAGTCAGCTCCAGCCCTGTCAAAATCTGTTTTATCTTATACTCAATATCATATCCGCCCTTCGCCTCATAAAGCGACGACAACTCCGCAGACTTATTAATCAATTTTTCCAGCTCATCATTTTCAGCCGTTCCCAAAAGCAAATTAACCTTCTGAAGTTCATGCCAAATTTCCCTCTCTTCTGCAAAAACCGACATCATCTCTTCATAAATCGTATTTTTTTCATCTGAAAACTCATGATTTTGCGACAAATATCCAATTTTCATCGAAGCACTTTTCACAATATTCCCAACTTCATTCAAATTATCTTCCGCCCCATCAATTCGCTCTCTATCAAGCAACATCCGAATAATCGTCGACTTCCCAGCTCCATTCACCCCAACAAGCCCAATCTTATCCTTCTCCTCAATCGTAAAATTAATATCCTTCAATATATATTCCCCAGCAAACTGCTTATACACCCTATTAAATTGCACTAAACTCATCAAATTCCCTTCCTTTTCTCTATTTTTATCAAATTATTTTTTTATATCTTATATTTTTAATTTTATTCGTTAAATTATATCATTTTTGATATTTGTTTTACAATGTTTGGGAATTTCTCATTAAAGAAATTTTACTTTTTAAATTTGACAATAATATTAAACTTTGATATAATTTATATATACTTTTTTTAAAAAAGAGGTAATTTTATGAACAAAAAGAAAAATTAACACTATTGTTGGTTCAATTGGAGCATTTATTGGAGTTTTTGTGTTTATAACCTATATTCCTCAAATTATCGCTTAATTTGGGAGGAGAAAAAAAGCTCAGCCTTGGCAACCTCTTACAGCTTCGATTTCTTGTCTAATTTGGGTTGTTACGGATGGACTAAAGAACCTAAAAAGATTTTTATCCTTATTGTTCCAAATTTAGCTGGTGTAATATTAGGATTTTTAACTTTTATTACAGCTTTATAAATTTTTATTTATAAAAATGAAATTTACTATTAAATATATTTAAAAAGCAAAAAGAGGTTTTATCTTCTCTTTTTATTTTATCAGAAATTTTTATTTATTTTTCTATTATATAAATAAAAATATATTATTTTTGTAAAGTTTTTCTAGTATAAGTTGAAAAAGTTTACTATTTTTGACAAGTTTTTCTTCTATACACTGAAAAATAACTATTTTACAAATTTTTATCCTACTACTCTCAAAACTCTACAATTTCTCACAAAATAAAAACGAAAATATCTTTAATCAATATTTCCGATTTAGAAATAAAAATTCCTGTCATTTTATCTATTTCTTTTTAAAATTATTTTCTCATTATCAAATCTTTCAATTATTCCAAATTTCTCAAAATATGATTTTTCATACTCAAAATGTACTAATATTTTTATTTTTCAAAACATTTTTCAAGATTTCCTTTATTTCCATATTTGAAATATCAGGCAAAATTTCTTCTAAAGATACATTCTCTGTTTCTATATGATAAACTTTTTCTGTAATTTCCCAAATGTCTGATGTTTTTATTATTATAAACTTGCAATCTGCTCAGAACAAATCATTTTCATAAATTAACGTATAATTTTCATCTTGAAAAATAACACTTCCTTGAATATCATTTCTCGCTATTACAATTTTTATTTTTCTGAATTTTTATCATCTTTAACGACAATATCTCTAACAACATTTTTCCCTATCTCTATACTTTTCATTTCACTTTTTCTTATAAATTCTTCTGATTCCCTATCGCCCTCATCACACCATTGAAAAGTGTAAAATTTCTTTTGATTCTTTTACTAAATATCCTTCTCTCTGATAGTCATCTTCATAAAATAATCTTAATTTAATTTTATTCTTTTTGAAATATTTAAACAATTCCTTTAAAAATTTATTTTTCAAGTTCAATAATTTTTCTGTCACTAGATTTTCTTTCTTCTATTTTTCCTTCATTAATTCCAAATATTCTGTATTTTTCCCAAATTTTTTTCAAATCATCTATCTTTATAAATCTAAATCCGCCATTTTTCCCATACGGACTGATTGATGTAAAAAAATAGCAAATTCACCATTAATTCTACAAAATTCCCAGCATCAAATCTCCTTTAGACAAACGCCAATATTCAACAATTCATCTTTCCCAATTTTTCTAAAATTTTTCATAAAATTTCCTCCTTAAAAATCATCTTCTCATAATATTAACTTTCAATTCTCCCAACAATTTTTATCACAAAAAAACAGTCGAAATCCAAAAGTTTTTCATAAATAAATTCTTTTCTCCCAACAAAATTATTTTTCTCCAAAGTAATATCCAAAAATTGCAAGAACCTTTTTCAATTCCCAAAGCAAAAGCGTAAATATACATTTGCTGAAAATTTTCGATTAACTCATCTTCACTTGAAAAAGTGGAACTTCAATTTTTCAAAATTTAAAATGTATTTTCTGAATGATTCAATTTCATTCATGGCCAAAAGTCCATTTTCAGTATACCGCACGATTAATTTCTTGTAAATGAAAAATAAAATTACAAATGCCAGTGGAACTAAAATATAAAAATCTTAGTTCAAATATGGATGCAATATTTAGTGACATAAAGCAATACAACAAAAACAAGAATAACAATGCAATAAAAATTTTTAGTATTTTTGAGGTATATTTAGAAAGTATTGATAAAAATAATATTCTTAGCCAAAAATTTTCCAAGAAAAACAATTATTACAATTAAAACTAAAAGTCCAAAAATTCCTTCTCCACTTCCAAATTTTACATCTTTACTTGTCATTATAATTGAAGCTAAAATAACTCCAAAATAAAAATATAAAACCTGAATTTTTCTTGTAAATTATAAATTCTTCCAATTTTTCAGGCCACCAAAATGAACCTAAAAACTTTTTCTTCGTCCTTTTATAAATTTCAAACATTTTTGAAAAAGGATCTAAAGATTTTTGATTATATGAACTACTCGAAGAATCGTTACTCGAATTATCCGAAGAACCCTTTAAAATTACATTTATCAAAAAGCTACTAAAAGTTATTAACACTTGCAAGACTTCTCTAAAAATCTCTTTTTCTTCTATCAATATTCTTTTCATCCATTTTCGGCAATTTCTCTCTATTCCAAAAACTTTGATAATCACTTAAAATCCCATTTTCAGAATCCGACAAGCTATCTAAAACCCATCGCTCTTCTGCAAAAAGCTCATCTTGTCTGTAATAATTACTTTTAGATTTTTCCAAATTTTTCTTATACAAAAATATCCGATTGAAAATCCATATTTTCAAAAAGTTTTCTCTTTTTCGCAGTTATAAAAATTTTTCTCAACCAAAAGAAAATATCCCAATATGAAAAATTTTTCTCCGTCCTAGAATTATTCAAAAATTCCAACTCCCATTGCAGAAAATGCTTTTCGAACTTTCAATTTTGGTATGCATCTTTTTGAAAAATTTTTTCCCAAAATTTTTACTGTCCAAATGCAGTAAATCAATAAAAATTATAATCGCAATTATATAAATAATTGTTATTTCTCTCATAAAATCCTCCAATAATAATCAAAAATTTCAAATGAAATTTCTTCATTATTCCTTCTCATTTTCAACTTCTTTCTCATCATTCCACTCGTCTCTAGATTTGCTAGAATTAAGAACATATCTCGATCCTGAAAACATTATTTTTGAGAACATACTTTTTCATACTTCCACTTCCTCCAGCTATACAAATGTTTTTCAAATGAATAAAACCATGTCAATTCCAATAATGAAAATAATCTAAAATAAATCCTATAACAAAAAGCAAATCTTATAGTGTAAAATTGTTCTCCAAAAATATAAATTACACCATTATTAATAAATTTTCCTAAAATTCCACCAAATATTCCTGCTGCTATTGCCGAAAGACCAGAAACCATCGCATAAGCTCCCACATAAGCATCAGCAGGTTCTCCAGAAACTTCCATCATCAAATTCAATAGACTTAATGTTATTGCTGTAAATCCAATCGCATCAATTACGGCAGCTACAAAAGCATTGACATTTTGTTATCTTGAGTCATTGAAAATATGTAAGAACGTAATATGTTGTAAAAATATTCCCATTCGTAACATCGTTTTATTCCCATATTTATCAGAAAATTTCTCGTACACTAAATAAAGTACGCTTGACAAAATTGCTGTTAAAACTCCCATTTGTGAAATAAACATTGTATTTACACCAAGTATTTTAATTCTATAGTATTCTGTCATTGGTTTCAAAAATTCCCATGTAAAAAGCCACACAGAAGCAAATTTCAAATAATCAACAAAATTCTTATTCTTGAATGCCGTTTTTATACTTACTTTTTTAGCGTCATCACCTAAATCAGGAACATAATGAAGACACATAAATATTGCTGAACCTATTGCCGAAAGCGACATTGTTGTTGTCAAAAATAGCATTGCGAGTTTTCTGTTAGGCATTGATAAAACATATCCATAAAACAAAGTATAAACTACAGTAGATAATGAAGAAAATAAATTACGCACTCCAAAATATTTTCCTCTTTCTTTTTTGTTAATAATCGTTGTCATTACCGCTGTCCACACATTATTCGAAAATGGTGAAACAATAGCATAAATAAACATTACCATAAAGTATACTCCCTGTTTTCTCACATCAAAAAGAACTGCAAAAGGCATTACGCATATTACCAATCTTGAAAGGGTTGCTGCTATTACCATTGTCTTTTTTCTGCTCCCAAGAATATTATTTACCTTACTTGTAAATATTTGCAATAGATATCCAGCCGTCGGTAAAGACGACACAATCGAGATAAAAAAAGAACTCATATTAAAATAAATCGCCAGACTTAACAGTACAAAGCTCTGCATTCCTACCGAATACCCATTAAAGAACATAACTTCTAATATTGCATATTTTTTTGTATTTTCTATCGAACGTTCTCTATTCATATTTTCCTCCAATTTCTCCTGTCGCACTAATCGACGGTCTAAAAAAATAGGCAAAGAGAACTAATTCAAAACTGAACAATCTCTTCGCCTAACTACATATTTATTTTCTAATTTTAATTATTTATTACCACCAAATAATTTACCAATCATTCCAGTCAAATCATCCATTACATTTCCATCTTTATTCGCATCCAATAAATTTGTAATCATACTCATAATTCCACCTTCTCCAGCAAAATTTGCTGCAAGATTTGAAGTTAAATTACTAATTCCTTGTGCGTCTAAATTATTTTCTTTTTTCTGTTGTCCTAACGCTCCCAAAACTAATGGTGCTAAAGTTTCTAACATTTTCAAACTTCCTTGTGCATCTAAACCACTTGATTGTGAAACAGCATTTGCCACATTTTGTGTATTTCCACCAAATAAATGGTTCAAAATTCCTGCTCCGTCTTTTAAATCTGGATTTTGTAAATACCCTGCTACATTATTCAAAACTGAACCGTCATGTTGCTCCAACGCATTATTCAACGTTTGTGCACCTTCTGGTGTATTTGAATTTTTATTTAAAGCTCCCAACAATGCTGGAAGTGCTGCCATTATTGCATTTTTAGTTTGGTCATCAGTTCCACCAATTTGCTCTGCTAATTTTCCTAAATTTTGTCCTTGTAATAATCCCAATAGTGCTTCTAAATTCATAATTCCCTCCATTTTTATTTTATATTTTTTGTGAAAGAGATCTATCTTCCACCTCTCTTGCCATGAATACTAGCTCTCCTGTTTTCTGAGTAATTTTTACACTATAAATCACTCCATTTGAATACAAAATCGAACTTTCTAAACCGTTATCATCCATTTTTGATAATACTTGTGCATAAATCTTTTTCGCTTCCTCATCTGACATCGCCGAATCTGAAACTTGAATTAAATTAACAACCATATTTTCAATAGTCGCCAAATTTTGACCTGTTACAACACCAACTTTTAAAAACATTCCACTTACATTCACACCTTGATAATCCAAAACATAATTAGAATTTGATCCTTCTCTCAATTAATTTTTTCGAATAATAGTAATTTCTATTATCAAAATTCAATTTCTCAAATTTCCCAATAGCAATATTATTTTCCCTCGATTTTTTTGTCAAAATTCTGTATTATTGTATCTATGGAGTTATTAAAAATAAACTTTTGCTCTTCTTTTTTAGCTTCCATCTCTATTTTCTTCTGTTCTTCCATCTTTTTCTTTTGTTCATTACATGCTAATACAAGAAAAACTGATAAAAACCTGCCAATAATATTTTTATTCTTCATTTTTCATCACCTTATATCTGAACCTTTTATAACTAAAGCTCAAGAGTCCTTTTTATCATTTTTATAATTTCTATTACTTTTTATTTATGCTAATTATACAAATACGATTTAGAAAAAAATATTACGATTATTTTTGTCTTATAATTAAATTTTCAATTTTTATAAATTATATAAATCTTGTTAAATTCACGGTATAACATTCCTTAACGATTTATAAAAAGTAGTATTTATCACTTATAAAAAGTACCACATTCCTATTAATTCACTAAATTCCCGTAATTTTTCAATTTTATCTTTTAAAAAGAGCTATCAAAAATAAGTTTTACTTATCTTTAAATAGCCCTTTTTATAAATTCAATGAATTATTTTTTTCTATTTTTGTATAAGGCATTAAAGCTGTTTGTCTTGCTCTTTTTAATAGCTTTTAGCTATTTTTCTTTGAATTTTTTGCATCTAATCCTGTAACTCTTGCAGGAGAGATTTTACCTTTATCATTCATGAAATTTTTCAACAAATCTACATTTTTGTAGTTAATATCTTCAACTTTAAATTTTTACTTTTTGGTCTTCTTTTTCTTCTTTTAAATTCTGTAGATGGTTTTGCTCTCATAGTCACCTCCCTAATTTTTACCCTAAAATGGAAATCTTCGTCTGAATCATCCGAATTACCATTATTTCCAGCAAATGGTTTATTATCTGAATGTTGCGATTGATTATCGTGGTTGTGTGAATTATTGTAATTATGTTATTGTTATAATTACTACTACTGTAGTTATTATTAGAATTATTATGAGTAGCTTCCTCCACCATTTGAAGGATTATTTGATCCTATAAAATCAAATTTTTCTACTATAACTTTGACAATCCATTTATTCTCACCATTTTGTTCATAACTTCCTAACACTTAATCTACCTTGTACACCTATTTGACTACCTTTTCTAAAGTATTCAGCAATAGTCTCCAGTTTTTTCTCCCATGCAACACAGTTAATAAAAATCTGCTTCATCTTTATTTCTTGACACGGCTAAAGTAAATCTAGTATTTTCCTTTTCCGGTACTTGTATATTTTTAATTCTGGATCCTTTGTCATTCTTCCAATTAAAACTATATTGTTCATAATTTATTCCCCTCATAATCACTTGAATTATTTTATAACCCCCGTATATTTAATCTAATTAGTCATTTTTACTATCATATATTTCAAAATAGATTCTTCGATATTTAATCTAGCTTCAACTTCAGCTAATTTAATTCCATCAATTTGGAATGTAGTTAAAACATAGTATCCATTTTCTTTTTTCTTAATAGGTAGTTTAATTTTCTTTCTCCCCAAACTTCTGTTTTTAATTTCTGCAGCTTCTGATTTTTGCTAAAGTTTCTTCAACGAATTTAACTTTTGCTTGTTTTTCTTCATCAGTTAATTGCGTAGAAAGTATAAACATAATTTCGTAATTTTTCATTCTTTTTCTCCTTTCCTTTGGCTTTTTAGCCCTACTTCTTACAAATAGAGCAGGCTCGTCTTAGTATTATATCATTTAATTAAATCAAGAATATTTTTTTATTCTTCAAAAATGGTGGAACAACGAATCCGTCTCCCATAAAATCGTTTTTCTTTATTTTTCATCTCCCATTTCTGGAACTTCTTCTTTTTCAACACCATTTTCAGACTTTTTCAGTTTCAGCACCATTTTCCACTGTTGCTTTTTCTGCATTTTAGACTTTTTCAGGAGTAGTTCCTGCTTTTATTAGTAGCTTCTTTGTGGTGTAAATACCATTCCTGAAGTCACTTTTTCTACATCTTTAACTTCTTTAAAATCTGTTGCTATTAACGAAACTTTTATTGTTCCTTCTAATTCAGGATCTAGGATAACTCCCCAAATTAATGTTGCTCCTGCACTTCCAGTTTTTTTCGAAACTGTTTCAGAAACTTCTCTTATTTCGTGTAATCCTATATCTTGTCCCTGCTGTTATATTTAACAATACTTTTTGAGCACCTTCAATTGATTTTTCTAATAACGGACTGTTTAATGCTTGTTCTGTTGCAGTCTTAGCTTTTCCATCTCCGCTACCTTCTCCAAATCCAAGCATTGCTATTCCTGAATCTTGCATAATTGCTTTAACATCTGCAAAAATCCAAATTTACAAACCCTTGTTTTGTAATTGTCAGAAATCCTTTAATTCCAACTCTCAATACACTATTTGCTTCTTTGAAAGCTGTCATTAAAGTGATGCTACATTTGGCAATTCAAATAATTTATCATTTGGTATTGCTATTAACGTATCCACTTGTTCTTTTAAATTTTTCTATTCCTGCATCTGCGTTATTCTTTTTTAATGCTCCTTCAAACTCAAATGGTTTTGTTACCACAGCTACTGTTAAAATTCCCATAGATTTAGCTATTTCAGCAACAATTGGAGAGGCTCCAGTTCCTGTTCCTCCACCCATTCCGGCAGTTATAAATAGCATGTCTGTTCCTTCTAATACTTCTTTTATTTTTCTTCAGACTCTTTTGCTGCAATTCTCCCTTTTTCAGGATCAGCACCAGCTCCCATTCCTTTTTCCCCAAAAGAACTTTTTCCCTGCTACCGATCTGTCTAAATCTTGCTGATCAGTGTTTATAGCTATAAATTCTACATCATTTATTTCACTTTGAATCATATCGTTTATCGCATTTCCTCCAGCTCCACCTACTCCTACGACTTTTAGTTTTGCTGCATTGCTAGAATTCTCCATCTTAATCATTTAGCCACTTAAAATATATTTACCTAATTCTATATGTCTTACTGAGATTCAGTTTACTTTTATTTGATTATTTGTAGACATTTATAGTCGCAAAATATAATCATTGATATATTTTTAAAGTAGCTTCTCCTTTCTCTTAAATTATCTATATTTTTATTGTCTTGTAGTTATGTCTTTATATCTTAGCTCCACCGTTTTAAAATCCGTATGTTGCGCTTTTTAATTTTTTTGTACAGTCTATACATCTGATTGTACTTTTCCTCATCTACAAACGTGTCTACATAAACTCTAGTATTATCTGTCAAAATTAATTGATAACTTTTGTCAGCTAATCTTATTTCAGATATTAAAGCATATAAGTCTTTATTTTTATTTTTTGAAATAATTGTTTTGAATCCGTTCATAGTTGCACTATCAGAATATATTATTACTGGTATATTTTTTTGAGGTGTTTCAGAAATATTCCATATAAATTCAAAATTTGCATCTGCTAAAAATATATCGGATCCCTTTTTACGTAAAACATAAGGCTGTCTTTCATCTAGCTTTGTATCTCAATCTTATTCGGATATATTTTTATAGAAATATTACTAACCCTCGCATCACTTTTTTTATCAAATCTTGTATTTTATTAGTATCCAAATAGATAATATTTTTTTACCCTTCATATCTTCTAAATGGCTTTTTATATCTTGTCTAAGCAATTCGGTATTCCTTTTATGTCAACTTTTTCTATCTTAAAATAATCAGTATTCAAAAAGTAACTGTTGAAAAATACCTATTGCTAAAACTACTAATAAAACTAATGTTTGGTATACTCTTCTCATATTCAAACTCCACTCGTTAGTATTATACACTTTTTACTATTATTCAATTTTTATAAAACTTTTTCATTCAAAATTAATATTTTTAATATTTTTCCTTTTATTTTTCCAATATAATAATTTCTGTTTCCAATTGTATTCCAAATTTTTCTAATACAACTTCTTTTTACATGTTGAATAACACCCTATTACATCAGAAAATTTTGCATTTCCTAAATTTGTAACGAAATTAGGGTGTTTTGGTGACACCATTGCATCTCCAACTCTGTATCCTTTCAATCCAGCATCAGAAATTAATTTTGCTGCAAATGTTCCTTCTGGATTTTTAAATGTACTTCCTAAATTTGGTAAATCTAAAGGATGTTTGAAGGCTCTTTGATCTCTTTTATCTTGAGACGCTGCTTTATCAAATCCTCTTCCAAATTTAAATAACGCTGAAATTACAATCCAGTGATTTATTTTAATTTCAGTAGTTCTGTACTCAAATTTCAAATCTGATGTTTTCAAAGTTACTATTTCTCCATCATTTTTGCAAACTTCTACTTCTTCAATACAGTCAAAAATTTCTGTCCCGTAAGCTCCACCATTCATATTAACAAGTCCACCAACAGATCCAGGAATTCCTGTAATATTTTCCAATCCAGAATAGTCATTTTCTTCCATAAATTTTATCAAATCGTCTAAAATCTAGTCCAGCTTCTACTCTACCAAATCATAATCATCATGTTTTTCCACAACTTCAATTTTTGTAATTTTTCAATGAAACAAAACTTATATTTAAAATGACCATTATTTATCAAAGTAGTTTGTTCCATTTCCTAAAAAGAAACACTCTTTTTCTAGTTTGTAATACTTCTTTTAACTCATTTTATCTTCTATAAAAATCAATTCATCGACAGTTCCTCCGACTTTCATATTTGAATATTCTTTCATCTCAACATTTTTAATACTTCCATTTGAACACTCCTATTTATTTTTATTTTTCGTTCGCATTTAATTTATCTACAATGTTATGAGCAACTTTAGAAACGCTTCAGCTCCCATAAACACAAATGTATTTCCACTATTTTTACTTTTCTTCCACTATTTTTTTCAATTTCTTCTTCTGTCGTAACTTTTACATGATTTTCCTATTTTGTCTGCTAAATCTTCAGATGAAATTCCATAAATGTTATCTTCACTCGCTGCATAAATTGGTAACAACATCAAGTCATCCGCTTTTTCAAAGGCTTTCCACAACCATCCAAGAAGAATTTTGTTCTTGTATATCTATGTGGTTGAAATATAACTGTAACTTTTTCCTTTTCTGTAGCCTTTTGCAGCTTCAATTGTTACACTAACTTCAGTCGGATGATGTGCATAGTCATCAATTATTCTCAAATTATTATCGTATATAACTTGGTATCTTCTATTGCACCTTTAAATTCTTCAATTTTTCTTTTAACTTTATTCATATCACATTTTAAATTCATGAGCCAAATAAATCACAGGCAATGAATTAAGAATATTATGTTTTCCAGGAATTGTCAATGTAAATCTTCCTAAGCTTTCTCCATTTTTTACAACTTCATATGAAGTTTTCCCATCTTTTATTTCTACATCTTTCGCATAAATTTGAGCATCTTCTGATTCCAAACTGTACCAAGCTACATTTTATTCGTAAATTTCAAATGTTCTTTTCTACAGTATCTTTACACAAAAGAACCAATCTTTCTGTACTATCAATAAATTGCTCAAATGATTTTTTAATATTTTCAAAAGTACCGTGATGTTCCAAGTGATCAGGCTCAACATTTGTTACTACCGCATATTTAGGTTTTATGAACAAGAATGAGTTATCACTTTCATCAGCTTTCTGCTGAAATATTCTGAATTTCAATTTTACTATTACTGTGAATTTCAGGAATTATCCCTCCAACTACGATAAATGGCTCTTTTTCTAATAAAGCAACACTCATCATTGAACTTGTTGTTGTTTTTCCGTGAGTTCCAGCTACTGCGATTCCATCAAATCTATTCATTATTTCAGCAAGTAACTGTCCTCTTTTTATCATTGTAATATTATTTTCAACTGCATATTTGTACTCTGGATTAGTTTTTCTAATTGCTGTCGAATATACGAATACATCAATATCTTTCCCTTTCATATTTTCTTCCACTTGACCAATGTACACTTTAACACCCATTGCTTCTAATTCATCTGTTATAGGTTTTCTATCAATATCTGATCCGTAAACTTCATACCCATCTTTTGCAAGTATTTTTGCAAGTCCACTCATTCCAATCCCATTTATTCCACTAAAATAAATACTTTTTATTTCTGCTAACATATTTCCTCCACTTCCCTTATATTTCCATCTCTTTTAATATTATATTTGCTGCATTTCCTTTTTTCAATGTTTTTGCGTTACTGCTCATAAAACCCAATATGCTATCTTGTTTTACAAGTTCCAATGCTTCTTCTAATGCTTTATCCACTTCTTCATTTGAAAATATTTTCGCCGCATCAGCATATTCTAAAACATCTGCATTTTCCTTTTGTCCAACAAAATCATATGGTATCAATATTGCTGGTTTTTCCAACTCAATCAATTCAGAAATCGTTGAAGCTCCAGCACGACAAATTACTAAATCTACAGCTGCCATAAGATCAGCCGCATTATCAAAATACGGTTTTACTACTGCACTTCCAAAATTTCTCATTCTATATGTCGCCTGTTCAAAATTATCTTTCCCAGTCGCCCAGAATAATCTAATATCTTTATCATTTACAATTTTTTCCCATTTTTTTGAAATAGCCTCATTTATATTTTTGGCTCCTAAACTTCCACCAATTACCAAAATCCCTTTTTCATTATCTTTTATATCTAATTTTTTCTCTTCATTTTTATTTTTCGTATAAAATTCTTCCCTCAATGGATTTCCAGTCACCACAAATTTACTTCTATATTTTTCTGGTATATTTGGCAATGTATTTTCAAAAGCAATAAAAACTTTTTTTGCCATTTTGTAAAAATATTTATTTGCTTGACCCATTGTACAGTTTTGCTCCTGCAAATAATACGGTATTTTTAGCACAATCGCTGCAATAACACCGGTATTGTTATATAATTTCAAATCCGATTATTTCAGTCGGTTTTTTCTTTTTAATAATTTTATTGTTTGAAATGTTGCTTTTATCATTTTTATTAAAGAAGATGGTGATTTCAACGGAAACACATCTAATCCAATAAATCTAAAATTTTCTTTTGGAACCAAATCTTTTTCCATTCTATGTTTAGTCCCTATAAACAACACTTCTCCACCTTTTTCTCTAACCTTTTTCGCTATAGACAAAGCTGGATAAATATGACCTCCAGTCCCTCCTGTTGTAAAAACTACTTTTTTCATCTAAATATTCTCCATTCAATTTATTTTTTTACCATCTCATACTCAATTTCCTCAAACGTCTCTTCTTCCTGTTCATATATTGATTTTATTATGTATAAACAATTCCCCAAAGAAATCATCAACGCAATCGTCGTACTTCCTCCATAACTCATAAGTGGTAAAGGATTCCTGTTGACGGTACCAATCCACTTACAACTCCAATATTTCCTATTATTTGTGTTGGAAATCATTACTAATATCCCTGTTAAAATATATTTTGCATCTCTTGCTTTACCGATTGTTATAATAATAACTATAACCAAAGCCAGATACAATGCTATTAAAAGTAATACTCCAATAAATCCCATTTCTTCAGAGTACCCTGAAAAAATATAATCTGTATGAATTTCTGGTAAGAAATAATATTTCTGAATACTACCCCCATAGCCTCTTCCAAGAAATTTTCCACTTCCGATCGCTATCAATGATTGTTTTGTTTGATAAGGTGGTTCTGACTTCAATGTTATATTAGCAATGAAATCTTGAATTCTTTTAGAACGATACCCAGCCTGTATAGCTACATCAAATGCTCCAAAAAAACCTACACCAGTAATCACTGAAAACCATCCTAAATTAAATCCTGAAACAAATAATAATACAAATCCTAAAATTAATATTTGGAACATTGAACTAAACGATTTTTCAAAAAGTATTAGTATTAAATACAGTCCAGTATATAATCCTACTCCTTTTAATAATGATATATCGCATTTTTAATTTTATTTTATTTCTATATACTCGATTTTTGAAACTCTATCAATACACCCAGCCAAAGCTAAAATCAAAAATATTTTTGCAAATTCTGACGGTTGAACACGTATTGGACCTAATTGAAACCATCTTTTCGCACCATTTACACTTTGTCCAATAACTAGTACAGCACTCAGTAATATCGCTCCAATAGAATACAATCCATTACTAAACCATTTTTTCTATATTTTCCTATAATCTATTTTTAGAAACACCAAAAATACTATTATCCCTAATCCAAACCACATTCCTTGCAGATTTACAAATGTAACGCATCTTTCCCATTACTATCTGAAAGTGATCTTGGAGAACTTAAACTAGCTAACGTAATAATACTCAATGCCATAAAGCAATAAAATCACTATAATGAAAAACTGTTCCTAAATCTTTCCTATTTTTCAACTTTTATTATCACACCACCTTAATTTCAAACCCCAAAATTTTTAATAAATTTAAGCATATTATTCTAATTTCCTAAAAATTTTTAACTGTTAATTCCTTAAATACTTTTTCCTCTATGTTCAAAAACTTCTAAATTAGCAAAAACTTGAGTTGCTGGTGAAAACAATATTGTTTGATCTTTTTCAAAAATCCTCATTTTCTTTTATATAATTCAACACATTTTCCAATGTTTCCAAATTTTGTAATTTTTATAATTTATCCATATCATTTATCAACAACGGTGCATTATCTCCTATCAAATACACTCTTTCCACCTTTTCAGCTATTCTTTTTACCAATTCCGTATTATCAATTTTCTTGTCATCTCCGCCTAAAATCATAATAATATCATTATTAAACGAATCAATCGCTTTTAAAGTCGATTCCACATTTGTACCTTTAGAATCATTAATAAATGTCGTGTTCCCTTTCACAAAAAAGTTTTCCAATCTGTGTTCCAACGCTTTCGTACTACTTAAAAATTCAACAACTTTTTCATCAGGAACTTTCACAATCGCCGCTACTCCTATCAAAAATAGCATATTTTCCAAATTGTGCACTCCTTTTAATGCTAAATCTCCAACTTTTATTAAAAATCTAGATTTTTCTAAAATTTCGCTCTCACTTGAATTTTCAGCTCTATCTGCCAAATCATTCATAATACGAATTTCATTGTTATACACAAAAATGTTACCTTTTTTCTCTTTACTCAAATACACATTTTTAGCTTTCATCAATGATTTTATTTCTTCTCTTTCCGCCAATCCCAAAAATACTGGATCATCAAGATTAATCAAAGCAAAATCATCTTCAGTCTGTTTACTAAAAAAATGTTAAATTTTGTAATGTAATAATCTTCAACTGTTTTATATCTAGTCAAATGATCTGGAGTCAAATTAATAATTCCAGCTATATTTGAATGAATTTGAGGATTATTTTCCAATTGATAACTACTTAATTCTAACACTACATACTCTAACGGTTCCTCATCTGCAACCAATTTCGCAAACGAAAAACCTGCATTTCCAGCTAATCTCGCCTTATACCCTGCAAAAATCCAATAACTCATAAATTTTAGTAGCTGTTGTTGTTTTTACCATTTTGTACCTGTTATAGAAAAAAACTTTAATATTTTTTTATCCATATATTTGTAAGCTAAATCAATTTCAGAGATCACTTGCACATTTTTCCTTCGCCACTTGTAATAATTCTGCTTTCCAAGGAATTCCTGGACTTTTAACAATAAACTCTATTTTTTTCATTGTTTAAAAATTTCAATTCCCTCTTTTGAAGTTTTTGCCACTTTGTCATCTATTAAATATACTTCGTAACCTTTCTTTTCTAGCAATTCTTTTGCTCCTAAACCACTCAATCCTGCTCCAAATACCAAAAGCTTTTTCCATTTTCTCTTTCCTTTCTACAATTCTGAGTTATTCATTTTTCATTATTTTTATACAAACTCTTTTCTAATATTATACCAACAAAATCCGATTTTACAAAATTACATTTTAGAACTATCTCAATTTCAATGCTACAAATGTCAACAGACAAGTTAATATCGACACAATCCAAAATCTAATTGTAACTTTTGTTTCTGGCAATCCCAACAACTCAAAGTGATGATGAATCGGTGCCATTTTTAAATACCCTTTTCCCAAAAAGTTTTATAATGCCAAACTTGGATCATTACTGATAATGCCTCCATTATGAAAATAAATCCAGCCACTGGTAATAACAATTCTTGTTTTATAAAAATTACAATAATTCCCAAAATTCCACCTAACGTCAAAGAACCAGTATCTCCCATAAACACTTGTGCTGGATAGAAATTATACCATAAGAATCCTGTCAATGCTCCAATCACTGAAGCCAGATAAACACAAATTTCAGCAGAATCTTTTACATGATACAAATTCAAATATTTCGCATATTCATAATGCCCTGTCAAATATGTAATTATAAATAATGTTATACTAACAACAATTATTGGACCACTTACCAACCCATCCAATCCATCTGTTAAATTCACTGCATTTGAAGACCCAATAATTACAAGCGCCATAAACACAAAAGAATAACACTGGTGTTATATAAAAATATGAATTTTTAAACACTGGGTTTACTATCGAAAAAAATCAATTTCTTTTATTTATTAATCCAAATTTATATACGAAGAAAAACGTTAATGCTGTTATTATTAATTGTCCTGCAATTTTTTTCTTTCCAGACAACCCATTTTTATTCCGTGTTAACTTCAAATAATCATCATAAAAACCAATTGTTGTAAACAAAATTGTTATAATAAATAAAAATACAATAAACTTATTCGTAAAATTCCCTGCTATCAATGTCGCAAACAATATCGCACCAATAATCAACAAGCCACCCATTGTCGGTGTTCCTGATTTATCAAAATGTGATTTAGGTCCTACCTCTCTAGCAGTATCTCCATATTTTTTCACCTTCAACCATTGTATAAATGGTTTCCCTAAAATTAACATAAACAAAAACGCTACTATAAACGCTGTCGATGCTCTAAACATTATCGATTTAAAAACCCTCAACGTCCCAAAATTGTTTATAAACAAACTTTGTATCAAATATAACATTATCTTTTTCTCCTTCTCAACTTAATTTCAAAAATACTTCGTTTATTCTATTACTTCTTCTAATTTCATTCCACGTGAACCTTTTATAAGAACTACTTTTTATCTTTTATCTCATTTATTCTAGCTTTTTATCGCTTTTTATCACTAAAATGTTCTACTTCTTTACCTTTTAAATTCCCATTTTCCATATTTTCTTTTACTTTTATCATATAAGTTTATCATTCTCTCACCATACAAATAAAGTTTATCAAATTTTGTTTTTCAATTGTATAATAAATATTTTGATGTAATTCTAACTCTCTATCTCCCAATTCAAGCATATCCGCTAAAACTAGAACTTTCACATCTCCATCATTATAGATTTTTGAAAAAGTTTCTAAAGATTTTTTTCCATAGACATTGGACTTGCATTATATGCATCATTTATATAAGTTGTAGTTCCTTTTTCAATTATTTGGAATCTCATATTAGTTAAAACTATATTTTTATAGCCTCTTCAATATACTTATCTTCCATTCCGAATTGTTTAACAACCGCAATCGCCATCGTTAAATTTAATATGTTATGTTCTCCCAAGATGTTTGTTTCATAATTTCTTTCAATAGTTTTTCCACATTTTTGTCCAAAATATTTCAGACTAAATTTCGTTCCACTCTCATTAAATCTAATATCACCGTAATAAAAATCACGAGTTTTTATCTTTTAAATTGATTTTTCTTTTTAAAACTCAGCGCTTTTACCAAATTTATTCCATCAACAGTTAAATTTTTCAAATAAAAATCATCGCCATTAATAATAATAGCATTTTTCACATAAGGCACCAATTCCGTTTTTGCCTTAAATACATTTTCTTTCGTCTTCAAAAATTCCAAATGCGATTCTCCAATATTTGTAATCACTCCCACATCAGGATTTGAAATTTTCCCTAACAAATCTATTTCTCCAAAACCGCTCATTCCCATTTCAAGAATCATAAACTCATCAGATTCCTCTGCACGCAACAAAGTAAAGGGTAGTCCAATATGGTTATTATAATTCCCTTCTGTCTTTTTACCTTTATATTTAGTTGACATTAATTGATAAATCATATCTTTCACGGTTGTTTTTCCGTTACTTCCCGTTATACCAATCACTTTTAAATCTTTCAAATTTTCACGCCACTTTTTAGCATATTCCTGCAAAAATTCTACACTATCTTGCACCCAAAAAGCTTTTTTCCTATATTTTCCCTCTATCTCTAAATCCTTCTTATCATAAACAACTACAGCACCCTTTTCCAGAGCCTCGTTTACAAAATTATTTCCACCTCTTATCGCAACAAATAAATCATCTTTCTCAACTTCTTGCGAATTCATACAAACTCTTTTTATCTTAATTTCATTTTTTCATCAAAATCAATATTTTTCTCTAAAAAAATATTGCAAAATACTTTACTTTTATTCATAAATTTTTTTCTCCAAATTATACTTAATCATATTGTATGATTATATCACTAGATACATAATTTTTCAATATTTTTTATTCTTCAAGAATTATATTATAATACTAAGGATTTTTAAAATTTATTTATACAAAGAAATAACTTTTTATTATAAAAAAATACATTAAATACAAATTCTAAAAAAATATTATTTCTAGTCTTGTTTTTCTCCCAAAATCATAATATAATAATTAAAAATCTTTAAGGAGGAAAAATGCCAATAGCTCATAAATTTAGCTATTTTCAGTGCAATTCACATTGAAACTTTTATTGTCTCGATAGTTCTTTTGCACTATTTTATTTTTTTATACCAAAAATTTTTTAAAAACATCAATTTGAAATACTACAATATTTTTTAGGAATACTTGCAATTGTTTCTAAAAATAGTTGATTCTATTTTTAGAGTAGTTTCTGAACACGAACCTGTTTACAATGTATTTTTAATACATCTATGTAATTTTGCCGTTTTATTCGCAGGACTGTATTTGATTTTTAGAACTGCATATTTATTTAATACAGCATATTTTTTAAGTTTTGGAGCTGTCCTTGCTTTATTACTTCCTGGTGTTACAGTCTATTATCGTCCACTTTACGTGCATATTTTCATGCTCGTACACGCTCTAATAGTTCTCACTCCAATAATAGGCTTCGTATACAACAAAGATAAAATCACAAAAAAAGGCTACATCCAAGCAAGTATAACATTAATCGGACTTTTTATCTACGCCGCCATTTACAACCTATTTTTCCCTGTAAATGCAATGTTTTTAAGAAGTTATATCGCACCTTTTGTCAGCTTCATTAAACCACTTTGGTTTTATAGAGTTGTATTAATTGTAACAATGTTATTTATTATGTATTTGATGTACTTGCCATTTTCAAGAAAAACAAAAAAATGTGGAACTTAAATTCCACATTTTTATTTATAATTTTTTCCTATTTTTCTGAAATAGCTGCTACACCTGGTAATACTTTACCTTCTAAGTATTCCATTGAAGCTCCTCCACCAGTTGAAATGTGAGAGAATTTATCAGCAAATCCTAATTGAATTGCTGCTGCTGCAGAGTCTCCTCCACCGATAATTGTTTTAGCATCTTTCAATTCAGCGATTGCTTTACAAACACCAATTGTTCCGTTAGCATAGTTAGACATTTCGAATACTCCCATAGGTCCGTTCCATACTACAGTTTTAGCACCTTCTAAAGCTTTTTTGAATAATTCTACAGATTTTTCACCTATATCTAATCCCATCCATCCATCTTCAATGTCATCCACTGAAACTGTTTTAAATGGTACATCGTTACTGAATTCTTGAGCTACAACAGCATCTACTGGTAACAATAATTCAACACCTTTTGTTTTTGCTTTTTCGATTAATGATTTAGCTAAATCTACTTTATCAGCTTCTAATAATGAAGAACCTGTATTTTTTCCTAATGCTTTTAAGAAAGTGAACATCATTCCTCCACCGATAATTACTTTATCAGCTTTTTCTAATAAGTTATCAATAACTCCAATTTTATCAGAAACTTTTGCTCCTCCTAAAATAGCTACTAATGGTCTTTCAGGATTATCAACAGCTCCTCCGATGAATTTAATTTCTTTTTCAATTAAGAATCCAACTGCTGATTCTTTGATATTTGAAGCAATTCCTACATTTGAAGCGTGTGCTCTATGAGCAGTTCCGAATGCATCATTTACGAATACATCTCCTAAAGAAGCCCAATATTTTCCTAATTCAGGATCATTTTTAGATTCTTTTTTACCATCTAAATCTTCAAATCTAGTGTTTTCAAACATTAAAATTTCTCCTGGTTTCAATTCAGCAACTGCTTTTTCCAATTCTGGTCCTCTTGTTACAGGTACAAATTTAACTGGTTTTCCTAATTTTTCAGCTAATACTTTAGCAACTGGTGCCAATGTTTTTGAAACTTTATCTTCTTCAGTTTTAACTTTTCCTAAGTGAGAAAAAGCAATAACTGCTCCACCGTTGTCCAAAATATAGTTTAATGTAGGCAATGCAGCAGTAATTCTGTTATCATTCCCAACAACTCCGTCTTTTATAGGTACATTAAAGTCAACTCTTACTAAAACTTTTTTACCTTTTACATCTAAATCTTTTAAAGTTTTTTTAGCCATTATTTCCTCCTAAAATATTTACAATCCCAACTTATTAAAAAAATCAGAATCTCTTTAAATTCCACGTTAATTATACCACTCTTTAAGTTCATTTTTCAAGTTATTTATTTCTCATTTTTGTTAATTCCCATTGAAAAATCTTTATATAAAATTATTTCCAAAAAAATTATCATATTTAATACTACAATTATTTCTAACTCTTTATAAAATAAGGAAATTAGTGTTTTTTTGTATATTTCTTAATGATGTGATATAATCTTAACATCCTTGAAGAAAGGAGGTCATACATCATGAAAGAGTTATGGATAAAAATTATCGTTAAAATAATGCTTCAAATCATTATTATTTTTAATTAGCGAATTTTGAAATAACTAAAAAAAGAGCTTACTTGGCGGTTAGCTCTCTTTTTGTCATACATCATGATTTTTATATGATAATTATATCATGAATCCTATAAAACTACAATCTTTTTAATTACATTTTTTTACATGATATTGCACCTTCTCTCTAAAAATGATATAATTTTTTTCAATCCTTGAAGAAAGGAGGTCATATCTTATGAAAGTGTTATGGGTAAGAATCATTGTAACAATAATGCTTCAAATCATTATTATCTTAATCAATGAATTCTCAAAATAACTAAAAAAGAGAGCTTACTTGGCCGTTAGCTCTCTTTTTGTCATATCTTATGAATATATTTACAAAAATAATTATATCATGAATCTTATAAAACTACAATCATAATTTATTTACTTTTTAACATCTGCTTTATTGAAATTAATTTTACTTCCAACTGCTCTAAGTGTAACATTTTTCTATTTTTAGGATCTACCAAATACATTGCCAACTCATAGTACAATCCTGAATACACAAAATCATTAGCTAATACTTTTTCAGCTTTTTCTAAAGTCTGCATTCTTTTTCCATTGTCAGTAATAACTTTTCCTTCTTCTATCAATTTATCATATTCTGGATTTTTATTTTTTTGCAATATTCAATCCATTTGAAGCAAAAATTTCCAAATATGTCATTGCATCAGCATAATCAGGCCCCCAAACAGATCTTATAATTTCAAAGTTTCCTTCTTTTCCTCTTGATAATCTTTCTTTATAAGTCAATACTTCCACTTGAACATCTATTCCTAATTTCTCTTTCCATTGAGATTGATAAAACTCAGCTTCTCTTTTTCCTGTTCCTTTTTCATCTACAGTTAATGTCAAATGGACTTTATCAGGTGTCAATCCTTCTTCTTTCAAACCTTCATCAAACAATTTTTTTACATCTACATTTTTGTATGCCGCATACAAATCTCCATTTTCTTCTCTAAAGTCTTTAGAAATTCCTCTCATTTGGTCAGCTACAACTCCTGTAGTCTTTTACTCCACCGCCATTTAAAACTTTTTCTACCAAATCATCTCTGTTAATCGCCAAAGCCAATGCTTCCCTAACTTTTTTACTTTTTAAGGCAGGAATTTTTTGATTAAATGCTAGATAGTAAAGTCTTCCATTTGAAACTTTTCTTAGCTCTGGTTTTCCTTTAAATTCAGCACTTTTTTCTATAGAAGCTCTAGTAACTCCAAGCTCTTTATTTTTAAATAAATTTGTTGCTGTATCAAAATCAGGAACCATTAAAGCTGTTATTTGATTGATTTTTATATTTCCAGCATTCCAGTAATTTGGATTTTTTTCTAGAATCACTTTATTATCATGAACCCATTTTTTTATGATATACGGTCCATTATAAAACAGATTTATCAGCTTCTGAAGCATACTTATCCTTATTTGCAGCTAGTGCCTTCTCATTTACAGGAAAATATATTGGCATTACTAAAGTTTTTCCAAAATATGCTGCCGGTTTCGATAAAGTAAACTCTATCGTATAGTCATCCTTAACTTTTACTCCAACTTGATTAAAATCTTTTATTTTTCCAGTATTATAATCCTCAGCCCCTTTAATGTAGTAAGTTATAAATGCATATTCTGAAGATGTTTCAGGATCTATCCCTCTTTTTATAGCATTATAATAATCTTGAGCTTTTATTGGATCTCCATTCGACCATTTCAAATTTTTTCTAAGAGTCAATGTCCAAACTTTTCCATCATCTGAAACCTTCCAGCTTTCCGCACTCGCTGGTACAATTTCATTTTTCTCATTTAATCTAAGCAATCCTTCATAAGCCATATCTGTAATAATAAATCCTCCCATATCACTAGTCAGCTGAGGATCTAAAGAGTTGGGTTCCGCTTCCATATTAAATGATATACTTTTTCCTCCTATACCTGATTTTCCACAAGATAATAAACCTAAAATTAACATCATAGCTAAAAACAGCTTTTTCATAACATCACACCTTTCAATATTTTTTTCAATAATTAAGTGTACATTATTTTTTTCGATTAGTCAAATATATAATATCTAGGTAAAACATTAATAAAAAAAATATAATAAAAAGAGCAGTAAAACCAAAGTTCTACTACTCTTACTTCTATTAAGCTATTTCTAAACTCAAAAATTTTTCATTAGTAAATCGCTCTAAATCCGATTCCACCTCTGATATTACTTCCTTTAGTGTCATATCCTAAGTTTGCTGTTACTCCGAATCTAGTGTTATCTACACCGATGTTCAAGTCAAATTTACCGCTTCCTCTTCTGTCTTCTTTTTCTCCTCTGATTCCGAACCAGTCAGCATCTGTAAATCTTACTCTTGCTACATTTTTACCATCTGCAACTCTTCCTAATTCGTTTTCATAAGCAGCTGTCAATCCAACAGATAATTGCGTTCTTACAGCCATTGGTTGAACATATTTGAATTCCATTCCAACTTCTGGTTTAACTGAGAAGTAGTCATTTCCTTTTACTTCCAATCTAACTTCTCCGTCATCTTCTTTTATGCTATTAAATCTTCCATATTCCATTTTCAACGCACCATATGGTCTCAAATGAGTTCTTTCAGACATTCTAATATCATATCCTAAATCTGTTTTAAACGCAGCACCATAAGAAGTATAACTTCCTTTAGCACCAAATACATCATCAACAACTAAGAATCTACGTTTCATTTCATTTCTACCTGCAAAAACATCTCCTGCAATTGTCCATCTCAATGAACCATTGTGATCCATGTAAGGTGACATTGTTTTAAAGATTCCTGCTTTTACCATAGTTTGATTTTCTCTAGATCCACCGATGTCTTTGAATTTGAATCTGTTGTTAACGGCTCCTGCATACCATCCAGAAGAATTTCCTAATTTAAGAGTTTCATCTTCATGAACATAAGCTACTCCGTAAGCATTACTTGTATAATCAATGATACCAGCTGTATCTGTGTTATATTCGTTTCTCATACCAAATACTTTAATTTTGTTATTTTGTTTAGAAGGATTTCTCCAATCATTACGTAAGTATTTGAATTCTTTATCCAACAAGCTTCCAGTTTCGTTGATTCTTTGTTGAACGTTTCCGTATTGGTGTCCCATCATTTCGTCTGTTGCTTGATAGAATAATGCTTCTTCATTATTTCCAATAGAATTCAATTTACTGAATAATTGTCTTTCTCTAGCTCCTCTATCTCCGTACCAGTCAACTCCATATCTTTGTTCCAATCCATCTAAGAAGTTATAAGTATCTGTACTATTTACAGGCGTATTTTCTTTTCCTGCCCAAGCAGTATAAGGTACTTTAACCATGTAAATGTTAGTCATTGTACCATCAGTTGGATTCAATGTTGGTGTTGCTAACCAGTTTAATCCTGCTGAATAAATATTCCAGTTTGAAACTCCACTAGATCTCATCGCATTATTATATGGATTTAAAATCTTAGGATCATTTACTAAAATAGATTTACTGTTTGTCATTTCAGTAGCTTCTGTACCAATGATTAAATCTGCTTCACTTGTTAAGTTTCCTAATCCATTAATAGAATTTGTATAATCTACTCCTGAAGTATTAACATACAATCCAATACTTGAAGCTGATACGTTTATTGGATTTTTAGCAAATGTGTTTACAATTACTGGAGTTTGAGGTACTCCATTTATTGTAATAGTAGCACTTGTAGCCCCTGCTGGTGCATTGATTAATGCTCCTCCTACACCTTTTCCTGTTGCTGGTGTTGTAAATGTATATACTGTATCATCAGGATTACTACTTCCATTTACTGTAATATTACCGTAGTTAGCAATAGTTCCTCCTTTTAAGTATACACCAACTGCATTAGAACCATCAATTGTAATTGAACCAGTATTATTCAATGTTGAACCTTGTCCTAAGTAAACTCCTACTACATTAGAGTATGATCCAGAACCAGTTGAAATTGAACCTGTATTTATTGCAGTTGCTCCGTTATCAGCATAAATTCCTGTTGTATTGTTTCCATTTAATACTATGTTACTAGCATTTGTTGCTGTACTTCCTGCTCCACTTGCATACATACCAATTCCATAATCACCATTTACATTAATTGTTCCATTATTAGTTACATGTCCAGTGTCTGTAGTTCCATAACCTGCTGCCATACCTATACTGTATGAATTTGCAGTTGGATTAGATCCTCCTATTGTAATTACTCCACCATTGTTTGTGGCATTACCTCCTCCAACTGAGTAAATACCTACATTTCCTGTTCCATTTCCAAAGTTCATATTACCTGTATTTGTTACAGTTCCAGCTGAATAAATACCGTAGTTTCCTCCACCTGCTGCATTTAATGTTGTAGAGTTGTTTACTGTTCCTCCTGTATCACTAGAATAAATATAAATATTATTTGTTCCTAATCCAACATTTCCTACTGTTGAGTTAATTGTATTACCAGTTCCAGCATTTGCTATTGCAACTGATGTATCTCCTAAATTGAATGCAGTTCCACTGTTAGTAATTGTTTGTCCACTTCCTACTGTATACACACCTACTGCTTCAGATGCTCCTGTTGTAATTGTTCCTCCTGTAAGGTTTACATTTCCTCCTTGAGAATATACACCTACACCTGTATCTCCTACTGTAATTGTTCCTCCAGATACATCAGAAGCATATCCAAACATACCAATACCTTTGTTTCCTACTGTAATATCTCCAGAGTTAGATGTAGTATAGTTAGTAGCTGTATTCATACCGTATAATCCGACACTTGAATCTCCTAAAGTAATTGTTCCTGTGTTACCTAAAACTGTTCCTGTTGGAATAGTACTAGCTGGTTTATACAATACACCTACTGAAGCTGTTCCAGCACTTGTGATTGTTCCTGCATTTGTTACACCTTGAGTTGTTGAACCTTCAGAATACATACCTGTTGAACTATTTCCCATTGTAATTGTTCCTGTATTTGTAAGGATACTATCTTCTGTTCCATAAAGACCAGTTGACGAATCTCCTATTGTAATTGTTCCTGTTGAATTATTATTGATAACTCCATATTTAGCATACATACCTGTTGAATTTATACCACTTAAGTTGATGTTTCCGTTATTGTTTAATGTAACAGCTGCTCTGTTAGTTGTCAAGTTTTCTTGTGCAATTGCAGTTTGTCCATTTTGAGTTCCTGTTATATTATTATTGTTATCATTATCAATTGATGAATTTGAAATTTCTAGTTGATTGTAAGCATCTAAAGGATTATCTAAATCAATCGAATTATTTAATGTTAATTTACTTAAATATAACATAAATGTTTTATAGTCTGTTCCATTAATATTAGCTCCTATAGCCCCAGCTAATCCAGTACCTACTGTATCAGATAAATTCATTGATACATCAGAAGCTATAAATAATCTTGAACCACTTGCCATATTAAGTGTTAATTGTCCAGCTGTACCACCAAATGTACTACCTGCCCAACTTGATATATTTGAAACTCCAAATGGAGAATATCCACTACCTTGATAATAGAATGCAGTACCTCTTGTATCAGCATCTGTACCTCCTGCTATATTTGCAATTGTTGGTCCAGTGAAATTAATATGACCATTATTTGTTGCAAAAAATGCTAATGATTTTTGTCCTGTATCTATTCCTGTAGAATTTAAATTAATAGTTCCATTATTTGAAAAAATATTAAAAGCTCCGTTTGTTGTTTTTATTAAACCTGCACCAACATTTAGAGTACCACCGTTTTCTGCATACACACCTGTCGATGCAGCTCCATCTACTGAAATATTCGTATTACCTGTTTGAGTTATTGTACCACCAAGTGATGCTAATCCTGCGGAACCATCTGTTGGAGTTAAAGCTGTACCTGTAACATTAAGTGCACCACTATTTGTAATTGTTGCACCACTAGCCGCTACTAATCCTTTGACAGAACCACCAGATACAGTGATATCTCCTGTACTTGTTGTTGTTCCTCCTGCTGCATAAATACCCATTGAACTATCAGAATTTGTTATATTTATTGTTGCAGCAGTTGTTAATGGATCAGAAGCTGATGTATAGATACCCGTATTTCCACTTCCACCTGTAATAGTTATAGCATGTGTTCCTGTTGAGCCTAAATTAACTTTACCATCAACAATATATAATCCTATATTTTTTGTACCATTTGTTGAAGTAATATTATAATCATCTATATCGAAAGAATTTGCTCCACTGTAATTAAAATATATACCTGTATTGTTATTTCCTGCCAAATCTAATTTAATAATTGATGGATTTGTCTGAACAGTTGCACCTGCTGCAGCACTTGGATAAAAAGTCTGTCACTTCATTGTTAGCACTACTTTTTACACGACTGCTTCCACCATTTAAATCTGCCCAAGAACCGTTAAATAAAAATACCTACCGAATTACTTCCCTTTACAGAAATTGGCTTTATTTAATAGTATTTCAGAATTACTGTACTCTCTTCCATTTGCTACAATAATACCAAAATCTTTATCTCCTGTTAAATTAATATCTGCATCATTTTTTTAATAGTAAATCCATATTGAGCTCCTCCATTTCCTGTTAAAGGTATATCAATATATGAAAATATATTTTCTTTTCCTCCTAAATTTATACTTCCAGATTTATTATGAAAAATACATAAATCTATTATCATTGTAAGCATCTTCTGACAATCCCTACCCAAACTTTATTGCTATCTCCCGTACTTGTTATAGTTGCTCCATCATTTACAAATCCAATTGTACTATGGTCATGACTATATCCGTGATATTGTGAAGTATACATCATTAAGTTTTTACCTAACAAGTTAATATTAGTCCCTGAACCTAATACCCATGTTGAAGAACCATAATCATTATGACCATCTGTATGAAATAACCACTTATTTGTATTCTCATTAGGGGTCACACTTGTATCAGTCCATACTCCATCTCCTAAAAAATCTATCGTTGCATTATTTATATTCAAAGTAGCTCCACCAACATTTTTCATTACAGCATAAGCTGTATTACCAATCATATTTAAATTTGAAGAATAAGTAGTTCCAGCTCCATTGGTAGTAGTATCTGCCACTCCAGTAAAAGTCATTCCATTTGTTGTTATATCAGAACTAATTCCTGTAGTATTGACTGTCATTTTTCCACCATTTATTGATTGCTGTCCAATAGGTGCAACATAGGTATTATTTGATAGTCCTACTAGTGTAGTCCCTGTTGTCCCATTTGACGCATCAACTATATAAGCCGTTCCACTATTTCCTGACCCTGGAGCATGGGCTGAAATAGTTGGAATAGTTGGCATACCTGGAGGTGTAATTACTGGAACTACCGGTTTAAAATTAATAGCCTTCGGCAAATTAGGTTGTGTAGCATTAAGTGGTGTAACTGTCGGAGCTACGAATTTTCTCGGATTAATCCCCGCATTTACTTCAAACCCTACAATCGGTTCTTTTACTGGTTTTGTACTAGCAATACCATATCCTTTCATTCCTTGTCTATTATTTGAAGAGGCTGATCTTGGATCAGTGTTTTTTGATAATAGGCTATAGTTTTTACTATCAGTAGAAACGTTTCTTTCATAAGGGTCTGAACTTCTCTTCAACACACCCTCATAAGGATATTTCTCTTTCTTATCTCCACGCCCTTTATAGCTTCCATGCCAATCATTCAAAATTGTATTAGCTCCATATTGCCAAGAACTCCAAGGCGATTTAACTACGTGGTCTCCTTGTTCCATTAATTGAATCAATTCCAAGTTATAGTCTTTCATTAACTTGTCATTTTCAGTTTTAATTTTTCTAAACTGTTGTCTCATATCACCTATAGAAGTTGATATTTCTTGTCTTTGATTTTGGATTGCTTTATCTGTTGTAGATGTTTCTGCAAAAGATGTCAATCCTAATAAAGGAAATGCAAATAAAGCACTCTCTGTGTACTTAAATTCTTTGCATCTCTTCGCAAAAGCTTTTAAATCTTTCGCTAATTGTCTTAGTTCATTAGTCATATTTACACTTCTCCTAAATTTAATTTGTTTCAAATTTACATTAATTATAACTTTTTCCAATTTTAGAATTTTTTTAAAATAATTTAATTTGTCTGGAATTTAGAAACATAATTTAAGAGAAAAATTATTTTTCCTCTTAAATTATTATCTAAATTCTCGTTGTGCAATAACAGACAAAACCACTACTACAAAAGTAAAAGTGGTAGCTATTTAAAAATTATTTTTTTGTGCAAAAAAATTCTAACTCTATTCTTCTATTCATTGCTCTACCTTCTTCGGTATCGTTAGAAGCCACAGGTTTTTTTAGAACCTTCTCCAATAGTTTTCACTATTCTTTCTGGTGCCAATCCAAGTTCAACTAATTTTTCTTCCACATTTTCAGCCCTTCTTAATGAAAGTTCTGAGTTGTAAGATTCAGTCCCTTTTGAATCTGTATGCCCATATATCGCAACTTTATAATTCTTTTTCTCAATATAGTCTTTAAGTTTTTTTAATGTTCCTACATTTTCATCTTTTATAGTTGCGCTATTAAAATCAAATTTTAAACTATCCGTATCTAACACCATTATTTCAGCAGGATTTTGAGCTTTTGCCGTTTGATTTACAGCTAAATCATCACTTTGAGTCGCTCCTTCTACTTCAACTGCATTAGTTTTCATAGTATCGTCTCTCAAGTTTGTTGTCGTAATTTTTTTAGCTGTTGTCGGTGCTGAAACTAACAGCATAGATAACATTGCTGCTACTCTTGACTTTCTTTCCATGCTTCCGCCTCTTTCTCAAGCGATTTATATTTTTTAGTACCTGGATTTGGTTTGTTTTCTCTTAAGTAATCTTCTACATGAGTTACTCTCGCTGTTGAATAATTTATTGCATTAGCATCTGTACATGAAATTGCTCCTAATGTTGCTAACGCCCCTAATAATACTAATTTTTTCATTTAATTCTCCTTTTCGTTTTTTTGAACTTTTTTATATAAAAATTTTTTTGTTTCATTAACTTTTATAAATAGTCCATATTCACATTATTATAATACCACATGTTTGGATCTATTTCAAATTTCTTATTTCATTTTATCTTGGATTTGATCCAATCTTTTGTTCCATTTTTTTCTAAAATTTCATTATTTTTTTATTGAATGTATCAATGTTGTTATTGATTTGAGTTACTCTTTTTAATTCTTTGAATTTCTACATCCATTTTTTCGCTTTCAGTCATATTTTTTTCTTTAGCTTTCATTGCTTTTAATTTCAGCTTTTTAGAGTTAACTCTTTTTACTCTAGGTGTAGCACTTGTTGTTGTTCCAGTTACTTCCACTGGAGTTACTTCTACTGCTTGTTCAGCTTGTCTTTGTTTTGCTACTTTTAATAATCTTTGTATAGCCGCATCATTATTTGTTTTTCCAGCTGAATATGACAATTGACATACTGCTAATACTGACAATGCTGCAATTCCCAATAATTTTTTTCATTTTTCTTTTCCTTTCATAACCAATTGGCTTTTTTTATTTTTTTACTTTAATTTATTATTTCTTTTTTTAGTTTTTACTGCTTTTTTTACTACTTTTTTTAGCACCTTTTTTTGTTAATATCAACTTTTTTTAGGATTAGTTCTTCCTAATACATCATTATATCCACTAACTTCAACTTCTTCTCTCTTAACACTTCTTACTACTCTTTCATAAAAATCAACTTTGTCAGCTGCTTTTTCTGAATTGTATTGTAATCTTTCCATTGGAGTTTTTGGTTTTGGTGCTTCTTCTTTTTGATCTAAGTATTCGTCTACTGTCCCATCTGACATTTCTTTTCTAGCTTCATCCATTGCTTTTTGCGCATCTTTAACTACTTTTTCTCTTTTTACTTTCACTGGTTCAGCTTTTTTATTTAAATTTTTGTAATAATCGTTTCTAGCTTCTTTTAATAAATCTTGTGCACTCGCTCCAAACATTTGAACTGAAGCAGCCAAGATTAATCCTAAAAAAATAAAGTTTTTTTCATTTTTTTATCTCCTCTTCTTCTTTTTATTTTTAATCCTACCTTCTCTTAAACATTAACACAAATTATTGCATTACTGATAAAAGAGTTTTCCAATTCAGCGATTCTAGTTTGTTTTTGTACGATTGTTTTTTTCTAAGTTTTTGTAATATTCATCGTAGTTTTTTTCAAGATTTTTGTATTCATCTCTGTGCCATCTAACTTCTGAATCTTTTTTTCAATTTTTTTCTTGTAATTTTTTTCTTTTCCAATCAATTTATTTTGCAAGTCTTCAACTTCTTTTTCCAATCTATCTTTTTTTCATTTTGGAATTCAGCTTTCTTTTTGAGCTTCTTTTTGTAATAAATCATTAAATTTATTTTCAATTGCATTCAAACTTGATTCCAAACTGTTTGTGTTTGTATTTTTTTAGCTGGTGCAGAATATGACACTGAAGACAAAAAGTGTCATTCCTACTAACATAAATAATGCCTTTTTCATTTTCTTCCTCCTATTAATTATATTAATTTTTTTAATTTTTTTCTCACACCGATCTTCCTAGCCGATGGCAATAGTTGCTTCTCCATTTTTGATTAAATTATACCATATCTTTAAGATTTTTTTCATAGTGTTTCCTAAAAACATTTTTTTAAAACTTTTTCAGTGCTAGATAAAATCTAGCACCAGCAAACATTCATTTAATTATCTTAAAGATTTCAATAATTCAAAGTTTTCTAAAACTTTTTGTTCTTTTTCGATTTCTTTAGAAATTTCTGCTTTTAATGATTTATATTGTGCTGCTTTTTCTTTGAATTCTTTATTGAAAATAGTTGTATCAACGTTAGCATCGATATCAGCTATTCTTTGATCAATTACTGAATCCATTTTTTTGCAAGTTGTCCAATCTAGCTTGAGCTGCTTCAGCTTTTGCTTGTTCTTGAGCAAATTTTGCATTTTCCATTTGTTCCAATTTTTGTAATTGAGCTTCTAAGTTATTTAAGCTGCTTTCTACTGATGTAGGTGCTGCGAATGAAAAACTACTTAAAGCTAATACACCTAATAATACTGCTAATCTTTTTTTCATATTATTGTCCACTTCCTTCTTTTTAATTGTAATATTGTGTTGTAGTTATCTACAGTTTTGCTTAAAGCATTGATTTCTTGATCTAATGCTTTAACAACATTGTTGTATTCTTTAACTAAGCTAGAATATTGTTCTTTGAAGTATTTAGCGTTTGCTGCACCTTCAATTTTAGCAATTCTTTCTTCAATTTTAGCTTTCATTTGTTGTTTTTGTTCCAATTGTGCAGATGCTCTTTCTGCTGTTGCTCTTAATTTTGCAAATTCTGCATTTTCAGTTTCAACTAATTTAGCATAAGAAGCTTCTAAAGCATTGAATTTAGCTACTACATCACCAGATGTTTTAACTGGAGCTTTTTCAACTTTTCTAGCTGAGAATGAAACAGCACTTGCAAGAATAAATAATGTTACGATTTTTTTCATGTTCTTCCTCCCTAAATTTCTCTCTATTTTTTACTTCTAATCTTTTGTATATTATATATTATTTAATACTTATTGTCAATTCCTATTTTTAGTCACAACAAACCTATACTTTTTTTCATTATTTTTAATAAACAACTGATTTTTTTAAAGGCTTTTGAATGTATTTTTAAAAATTTCAAATTTGTTCTAATTTTTCTCTAAAATTCCAAAGACAAAATTTTTTTCTATATATTTTTTTATGTAAATTATAATTTTTTTATTTTCATAATTAACTACTCATAATAAAACTACCTCAAAATTGAACTCTAAAAAAACTTTGACTATGGTGAACTACTTCCGCTTGTAGAAGTTGGAGACTTCTTGTTATCTTTTGTTAAAAAAATACGCCCCAAATTTATGTCCGAAAACACAAATAAGTGACGTATTTCATAAATTAAGTCAATATCTAAATATCAAATTAAATTATTTAATTTTTAATGTTGTAGAATGCTTTTTTACCTTCGTAAATAGCTTCATCTGCTAAATCATCTTCAATTCTTAATAATTGGTTATATTTAGCCATTCTATCTGTTCTTGAAGCAGATCCTGTTTTAATTTGTCCTGCATTTGTAGCAACTGCGATATCAGCAATTGTATCATCTTCAGTTTCTCCTGATCTATGAGATACTACTGCAGTGTATCCTGCTTTTTTAGCCATTTCAATAGCGTCTAATGTTTCAGTTAAAGTACCAATTTGGTTAACTTTGATTAAGATAGAGTTTGCGATTCCATTTGCAATTCCTTCAGCTAATCTCTTAGTATTAGTAACAAATAAGTCATCTCCTACTAATTGAACATCTTTACCAATTGCATCAGTTAATTTTTTGAATCCGTCCCAGTCATCTTCAGCTAATCCATCTTCGATTGATACGATTGGATATTTAGAAGTTAATCCTTTATACCATTCGATCATTTCATCAGAATTTCTTACAACTCCACCTTCTCTTTTGAATGTATAAGTGTAAGATCCATCTTCATTTTTAGTTGCAAATTCAGATGAAGCAGCATCCATTGCGAATGTAACGTCTTCTCCTAATTTGTATCCAGCAGCTTCAACAGCTTGAGAAATTACATCTAAAGCTCCTTCAGTACCGTTAATGTTAGATGGTGCGTATCCACCTTCGTTTCCTACGTTAGTAGAATCTCCATTTGCTTTTAAGATTTTTCCTAAGTGGTGGAAAATTTCAGATCCCATTCTTAAAGCTTCTTTGTAAGTTTTAGCTCCTACTGGTTGTACCATGAATTCTTGAACGTCAACAGCTGAATCTGCGTGAGATCCTCCATTTAAGATGTTCATCATAGGTACTGGTAATTCTTTAGCATTTACTCCACCTAAGTATCTGTATAAAGGTATACCTAATTGGTTAGCTGCTGCTTTAGCTACTGCCAATGAAACACCTAAAATAGCGTTTGCTCCTAATCTTCCTTTGTTTGGAGTTCCGTCTAATGCGATCATAGCTTTATCAATAGAAACTTGATCTAAAGCGTCCATTCCAATAATTGCTTCAGCAATTTCAGTGTTTACGTTTTCAACTGCTTGTAAAACACCTTGTCCTAAGTATCTAGATTTGTCTCCGTCTCTTAATTCAACAGCTTCGTGAACTCCAGTAGATGCTCCTGATGGTACAGATGCTCTTCCCATAGCTCCACCTTCTAAGAATACTTCAACTTCTACAGTTGGATTCCCTCTTGAATCTAGTATCTCTCTTGCATAGATATCTTCAATTCTAGTCATTTGTAATTACCTCCATAAATTTTTTTAATTTAATATATTTATATATTTACTCAACCAATTATATCACAATGTGAATATATTTTTCAAAAGAAAATTTCATTTTTAAAATTTATCAAATATTAATAATTATCAACTTTTTTTACTCTCATTATAAAAAAATACTTCAACTTTTTAAAAGTCAAAGTATTTTTTTATATTCAATAATTCTTATTTTATAATTTTCAAAAAAACTAAATACTCCTAATAAATTATGCTCCTGCTTGAGTATTATCATCTTTCAATCCCATTTCTTTATTCGCATACTCAATTCCTAATTCCACTCTTATACGCTCTTTCACATCCTCAAATTTCGCTTCTTTAAATGGAATTTCGAAGTTTTTTTGTCAATAAGAAATATCCTTCATTTGAACCATAATCCAATATTTCATTAGTTTTTCGCAGCAAATAATTTATTTGACAATTCTGGATTAGCTTTTTCCTATTCCTGGAATTGGTTGATCTTTTTGTCAAATCACTAAATTGCTCTTTAGTATCATATTTATATTTATCTTGTTTTTCTATTTTATCCCAAGTTACTTTATTTGCCATCAATTCAGCCTTTAAATCTTGAACTTGTTTAGCAACCGCTTTTTTAGTTTCTTCTGATATTGTCGGAGTTATCAAAATATGACTAACTTTGGCAATATTAGGATTTTGTGCATTTTTACCTTGAACATAAATTATATGATATCCATATTCTGATTTTACAGGACCCACAATTTCTCCTACTTTAGCATTATTAACAGCTTGTGCAAATTCTGGAACCAGTTTACTCAAATCAGTACTTTCTCCCAGACTTCCACCATTTTTTTAGCCGAACCTGGATCTTTACTAAATTGCTCTGCCTTTGCCGCAAAAATTTTTCTTTATTTGTAGTTTTCATAATCTCTTCAGCTTGTTTTTTCGCACTTTCAAAATCTTTACTAGATGCCTTGTAATCTTGCCCAACTACATATCCTGAAATAGTATTCTTTTGATTATATTTATCTCTTCTAGAATTAAATCTATCCAACAATGCTTGTTCTGACGGTTTGTAACTATCAACTAAATAGTCATAATATTTCTTAGAATAATCACTTAACTCATCAATACCAACAAACTCTTTATCTGCTTTTTATTCCAGCAGCTTTAGCCTTTGCCGCAATAGTAATAAACTTATCCAAATTTTTGTTTAAAACTTTCCTTCAATTTTTTTGAACTTTTTCTTCTGAATATCCTTCTGGTGTAGAAGTATAATCACTTAACAATTGTTCATTTAATGATGCTTTTGTATATTTATAACCATCTTTTTTTCAGCAACTACAGAATTTATTTGATCATATAATTTCTTAATTTCAGGATCTTTAATATCTATTTTTAGCCTTTTTCTCTAGCTTTTAAAAAAATATGAACTCAACATCATTGTACCTTTTTCATTATTTAACGCTTGTTCCAATCTTGGTTTCACTTCTTCATAAGGTCTTCCACCAAAACTTACATATTTATATCTCTCATAAGCCTTTTTTTAATTCACTTTCATCAACTTTAGAAATTGAAGCTATTTTATCTTGAATTTTTTGTATCAATTCTTGTTCTTTAATAGTTTCTTTAAATTTATCAAAACTGTATCCTCTACTTCTTATAGCCATCAAAAAGTTATTTTTCCCACCAGCTTGAGCATAATATTCTTGCATCTTCTTGTCAACTTCGCTACCACTTATCTTAACATTCAAATCTTTAGCCGAAGAAAGCAACAAATCTTTATTTATCAATAATTGCAACGTATATTCCTTCAATATTTCCTCAGGTATCTCTTTTAAATTAGAACCATCAGCTCCCATTTGAGCCAACTGCTGTTGTTTTTGCTGCATACTAGCTCTCAAATTCTCTTTCAAATTTTCAACTTCCAAATTAAATTCATCTCTAGTAATTTTCTCTTTATTAACCGTTACTATCGCCTGTGTTTTATCTCCATGCTTTTTAGCATCCAACACATTATTTTTCAACGAAATAATCCCAGTTATCAACATCGATAACGCAAATCCAACAATCAAAATTATCGAAACAATTCTAATCGTCCCTTTATGATTTCTTATTCCCATTTTTCCTCTTCTCCATTCATTTTATTAAACCACCAATTCCTCAAAACCTAAACCCTATTCACTCTCTAAAAATTCATCATTTACACAACTCCAAAAAGTTTAATGAATAAGGCCTTTATTGAGAATATCAATGTTCTGTTATTGTACCATATGTAACAATTTTTTTCAAATTTTTTTATAAAATATGGGACAGAGTAAAAAAATATAAAAAAATAAATAAGTTTAATCATATTTTTTTAATTAACAAAAAAAGAAGAAACCAATTACAATACGATCACTAAATCCTATTGAAATGTATTCCCCCTTTATGATTAAAATACAAGATTTTTCTTCGATTATAAAAAAACTTTTTAATACTTTTCTCTCTAAACTTTCATTGAGCAACAATTTAAAAATATTTATCACAACGGATTTTTGAAATACTGTTTAAAAGTATATATGAAAAAAATTGATGATAACTTTATTTTATTGAAAAAAATAATAAACTAATCCATAAATTATACTCAAAACTATTTAAAATTATATAAAATTGAGCGTAGAGTAAAAAGGGTAAAATAGTCATAGCTTTTTGAATATCGTTTTAAAGCAGTTTTACTATATTAATAAAATTTACAAAATTAATAAAATTTACAAAAGCCTAAATATTCTACAAATTATAAATAACTAAAAAAATCAACTCTTATTCAAAAGAATTGATTTACAATAATATTAGTGAACTGCTCCCACTTCTAGAAACGGGAGACTTCTTGCTATCTTTTTGTTAAAGTTTTCTATTTAACATAAATTTTACAAATAAAAAAAGTTTGGCAATTTCCTATTTTTCCCTAGATAACTCTAAGTATCTTCGGCGTAAACAGACTTAACTACTGGGTTCGAAATGTAACCAGGTGTATCCCTGTCGCTATTGTCACCAAACTTAAAAACTTAATAAAGACAATGAGAAATAAATAGTACGGTAAAAAGAATATTAAAAGCTTTTCGTATTATTAGTACTGGTCAGCTAAATATATCTCTATACTTACACCTCCAGCCCTATCACCACCTGTTCTCGATGGATACTAAAAAGAACACTCATCTCAAAAGTGGGCTTCTCACTTAGATGCTTTCAGCGATTATCCCTTCCAAACGTGACTACTCAGCCATGCCACTGGCGTGACAACTGATACATCAGAGGTTTGTCCATCCCGGTCCTCTCGTACTAAAGACAGATCTTTTTCAATATTCTAGCGCCTGCAGTGGATAGGGGACCGAACTGTCTCACGACGTTCTGAACCCAGCTCGCGTGCCTCTTTAATGGGCGAACAGCCCAACCCTTGGGACCTTCTCCAGCCCCAGGATGAGACGAGCCGACATCGAGGTGCCAAACACTTCCGTCGATATGGACTCTTGGGAAGTATCAGCCTGTTATCCCCTGGGGTAGCTTTTTATCCGTTGAGCGATGGCCCTTCCATACGGAACCACCGGATCACTAACTCCTACTTTTCGTACCTGCTCGACCCGTCAGTCTCGCAGTCAAGCTCCCTTATGCGTTTGCACTCTTAGGTTGATTTCCATCCAACCTGAGGGAACCTTTGAACGCCTCCGTTACTCTTTTGGAGGCGACCGCCCCAGTCAAACTGCCCACCTAGCACTGTCTCCGATACCAGATTAGAATTTCAACAACATATGGTTGGTATTCCAACAGCGACTCTGTAACAACTGACGCCATTACTTCATAGTCTCCCAACTATCCTATCACACATTGCCAAAACCCAATGCCAAGCTACAGTAAAAGCTCCACGGGGTCTTTCCGTCCCTACTGCAGGTAGTCGGTATCTTCACCGACATTACAACTTCACCAGGCCTCCAGCCAAGACAGCTCTCAAATCATTTCACCATTCGTGCAGGGTCGGAACTTACCCGACAAGGAATTTCGCTACCTTAGGACCGTTATAGTTACGGCCGCCGTTCACCGGGGCTTCAATTCGGATCTCTCAATCCTCCTCTTAACCTTCCGGCACTGGGCAGGTGTCAGCCCATATACGTCGCCTTTCAGCTTAGCATAGACCTGTGTTTTTGGTAAACAGTTGCTTGAGACTCTTCACTGCGACCTATTTCCCCTTGAAGTGTTTCTCTTCTCAAGTAATATAGGCACCCCTTCTCCCGAAGTTACGGGGCTATTTTGCAGAGTTCCTTAGCTAGAGTTAGCCTGTCGGCCTTAAGTTTCTCACTCTGTCCACCTGTGTCGGTTTACAGTACGGGCACTTAATTTCCTTCTTAGAAGTTTTTCTTGGCAGTGTAGGATTTGTGACTTACACCAAGAGGTGCTTACCCATCAGTTCTCACGTTTAAGCATACGGATTTACCTATATGCTCACGCTACTTCCTTAGAAAGGCTAAACCGTCAGCCTTCTCACATACCTTCCTGCGTCACTCCATCAGTAAAAACGTTAATTAAGTGGTATAGGAATATTAACCTATTTTTCCATTCGCCTGCGCTACTTTAGCCTCGGCTTAGGTCCCGACTTCCCCAGGGCGGACAAACCTTCCCTGGAAACCTTGGACTTCCGGCCGGCGGGATTCTCACCCGCCTTCTCGCTACTCATTCCTGCATTCTCACTTCTGATACCTCCAGCAGGCCTTACAGCCTGCCTTCATCGGCTTACAGAACGCTCTCCTACCAAGATGCGAAAGCATCTTCCACAGCTTCGGTTTATGTCTTAGCCCCGTTACATCTTCGGCGCAGATACTCTCGACCAGTGAGCTATTACGCACTCTTTTAAGGTATGGCTGCTTCTAAGCCAACCTCCTGGTTGTCTGTGAATATCCACCTCCTTTCCCACTTAGACATAATTAGGGACCTTAGCTGGTGGTCTGGGCTGTTCCCCTTTTGTCCACGGACCTTATCATCCATAGACTCACTCCTAATCATTAATATATGGTATTCGTAGTTTGCTTGATTTCGGTAAGCAATACGCCCCCTAGATCATACAGTGCTCTACCCCCACATATCTTAAAATTAAGGCTGCACCTAAATGCATTTCGGAGAGAACGAGCTATCTCCTAGTTCGATTGGCTTTTCACCCCTAGACCTATCTCATCTCCCCAACTTTTTCAACGGCGGTGAGTTCGGTCCTCCACTAAGTCTTACCTTAGCTTCAACCTGGACAGGCCTAGATCACTAGGTTTCGCGTCTATGACATACGACTTGTCGCCCTATTAAGACTCGGTTTCCCTTCGGCTCCATTCTTTTTAACCTTGCCATATATCATAACTCGCAGGATGATTAACCAAAATCCACGCAGTCACTCTTGCGAGCTCCTACCGTTTGTAAGCACACGGTTTCAAATTCTATTTCACTCCCTTACTCAGGGTTCTTTTCACCTTTCCCTCACGGTACTCTTCTCTATCGGTCAACAAAAGTATTTAGCCTTACGTGATATGGTCCACGCTGATTCACACCAAATTCCTCGTGCTTGATGCTACTCAGGGTGCTTTTAAGTTTTACTAATAGTTTTTATGTTCTACAGGACTATCACCTTCTTTGGTCCAGCTTCCCAGCTGTGTTCCACTTACTCTACTAGTAAAATGACTTTATGGCTATTAGTCTATTAAAGTCCCTCTACCCCATATACACAACGTCGCCAACTTACATGTATATGGTTTTAGGCTATTCTCCGTTCGCTCGCCGCTACTTAGAGAATCGTTTTTACTTTCTTTTTCCTCCCGTTACTTAGATGTTTCAGTTCACGGACTTACCTCTTTCGTATATGTGATCTACACATATAGGTTTTCCCATTCGGAGATCTTGGTATCAAAGGTTATGTGCACCTCCACCAAGCTTTTCGCAGCTTATCACGTCCTTCATCGGCTTTTGTTGCCTAGGCATCCTCCGTGTGCCCTTAATAGCTTTTTTTATTCTAACTCTAACAGTTTTCCTGTTTTTCATTGTAATCTTTTTACCTACTATTCATTTCCCATTGTCCTTAATTAATATTGGTGGAGATAAGCGGGTTCGAACCGCTGACCTCTGCCTTGCAAGGGCAGCGCTCTCCCAACTGAGCTATATCCCCATACAATAAAATTCTTTGGTGGGCATGGCTGGACTCGAACCAGCGACCCCTGCGTTATCAGCACAGTGCTCTAACCACCTGAGCTACACGCCCTTAAGAATAAACACGAAGAAACATAATCCAAACAGATTTAGTATTTATATACTCCTTAGAAAGGAGGTGATCCATCCGCACCTTCCGGTACGGATACCTTGTTACGACTTCACCCCAATCACTATCCACACCTTAGGTACCTTCCTCCTTACGGTTGAACCAGTAACTTCAGGTGCAAACAACTCTCGTGGTGTGACGGGCGGTGTGTACAAGACCCGAGAACGTATTCACCGCAACATTGCTGATTTGCGATTACTAGCGATTCCAACTTCATGAAGTCGAGTTGCAGACTTCAATCCGAACTTAGATTGGCTTTTTAGTTTTGCTCCACGTCACCGTTTTGCTCCTCTTTGTACCAACCATTGTAGCACGTGTGTAGCCCAGATCATAAGGGGCATGATGACTTGACGTCATCCCCACCTTCCTCCTGCTCTTCGCAGGCAGTCTAGTTAGAGTCCCCAACTTAATGATGGTAACTAACTATAGGGGTTGCGCTCGTTGCGGGACTTAACCCAACATCTCACGACACGAGCTGTCGACAGCCATGCACCACCTGTCTCTACGTTCCCGAAGGCACGGCCTGTTCTCACAGGCCTACGTAGGGATGTCAAGATCTGGTAAGGTTCCTCGCGTTGCGTCGAATTAAACCACATGCTCCACCGCTTGTGCGGGTCCCCGTCAATTCCTTTGAGTTTCAACCTTGCGGTCGTACTCCCCAGGCGGATTACTTATCGCATTAGCTTCGGCACAGACACTCTTCATGCCCACACCCAGTAATCATCGTTTACAGCTAGGACTACCAGGGTATCTAATCCTGTTTGCTCCCCTAGCTTTCGCACTTCAGCGTCAGTTGCTGTCCAGTGGACTATCTTCATCATCGGCATTCCCTACACATATCTACGAATTTCACCTCTACTCGTGTAGTTCCGTCCACCTCTCCAGCACTCTAGATATACAGTTTCAAAGGCAAGCTTTGAGTTGAGCCCTAAGTTTTCACCCCTGACTTGTATATCCGCCTAGATGCCCTTTATGCCCAATAATTCCGGATAACGCTCGCGACATACGTATTACCGCGGCTGCTGGCACGTATTTAGCCGTCGCTTCTTCTGCAGGTACCGTCACTTTCTTCTTCCCTGCTGAAAGCACTTTACAATCCGAAAACCGTCTTCGTGCACACAGAATTGCTGGATCAGAGTCTCCTCCATTGTCCAATATTCCCCACTGCTGCCTCCCGTAAGAGTAAGGGCCGTATCTCAGTCCCCTTGTGGCCGTTCATCCTCTCAGACCGGCTACCTATCTTCGTCTTGGTGAGCCGTTACCTCACCAACTAACTAATAGGACGCAAAGCTCTCTCTTAGCATCTCTTTTCATTAAAGCTTCATGCGAAGCTTTAATAGTATCTAGTCTTATCAGTCGTTTCCATCTGTTATCCCAGACTAAGAGGCAAGTTCTTTACGCGTTACTCACCCGTCCGCCATGAGTTATCACGGTGCAAGCACCGTTTCCCCATTGACTTGCATGTGTTAAGCATTCTGTCAGCGTTCATCCTGAGCCAGGATCAAACTCTTCATTCAATATTTATTTTCACCTTTTAAAGTCTTATTGACAGGAACTTTTTTATTATTAAAAGTCCTTATTTATCACATCTTTTATGGTATATGCTTCTTCTATTCATTTGTTTATTGTTCATGATACATTTTCGTATCGACAAGAGGTATTATATCAAAGAAAAATATTTGTCAACTACTTTTTTTATTTTTTTGATTTTTTTAAATAAATCTATTATGTCAGTGAACTCCACTTTTAGAAGCGGGAATTTCTTGGGAAGTATCTGCTTTTTGCTAGTCAAATATATTTACCAAATTCTTCGGGTAGTTCCTACTCTGTTTTTATTTTCCTAATATTTCAATATCAATTTTCCGATGTTTTTTTATATTCAAATTCTCAACAACCACAGCATTATATCCTTCAGACAATTTTTTTGATAATTTATGCAAAAAAATCTCTTCGACAATTTTTGATACATTCATGTAATTTTGATATTTTTCGCTTTTTTTGTTTATATCAATTTTTAGAAAAATTTTACTTTTTCTTGATAATAATTCCTGTAATTTTTTTCAATCCTTCTTCTAATATCCTAAAATATTTTTGAATAATCAGCCCTTTGATTTTTCAGAACTGATAAATAATTCAGACATTGAAAAGTCAAGTCCAATTACTTTATCATTATTTGGGATTTTTTGAATTTCTTTTTCAAATTCTGTCTTGCCATCCATTCAAATAAATGCTCACCTTTATCATTCACAGGCATATTTCTAAGGCTGTAAATCCAGCTCCAATGTCCATTGTACTCAGTTTCACCAATTTTTACATTTGGATAAGAAGAAAGTATTGCTCCATATTTTGAAAGAACGTCATAAACTCTTTTACTTGTATTTTCGTAGGAAATAGTCGGATCATTTTGTGCGTGAACCATCCAAAGCGGTTTATTTCTTATTTTCATCAAATCCTGTGCAGTAGTTGCAACTCCGCCAGAAGTAGCCGCTTTATCAAGAGCAGCTGCACTTGTAGTAAATGCCGCAAAATAATCTGGATATTCAATCATCATTCTAAACGACATATATCCACCAGCAGAAGCTCCAAAAATATAAATTCTATTTTTATCAACATTATTTTCAGAAGCAAATTCATCAATCATAGCCTTTACTGATTTTATATACCCTTTGGTATAATTATTGTACCAAGTGTCATCAGCCTGCGGTGCCACAACATAAGCCCCGCCAAATATCTTTTGTGCTTTATCTTCTGCAAAAGCCACTGCCCCACGATTTGCCAATTTTTGTGAAACATTATTCCGATAATCCTTGTATCCGCCTTCACCATTCCCATGAAACCAGATTATAAGCGGATGTTTCTTCCCATCATCTTTATTAGCAGGTTTAAAATATTGATAATTTACCCCACTTTTAGACTTCGCCGCTACAAACTTATCAGCTTCCTCATCAACAATTTTCCCTTGTCTATAAAATCCTGTTTTATAACCCTTTATCTCCTTTTTTTGCTCCACTCTATACTCCAAGTCCATCAATACATTTCGAGAAACATCCCCTGTAACATAACTCAAAGTATTTGCTCCAGCCACATCTTTTCCATATTTCAAGTTAATAACAATATTCTCCTTATTATTTACAAAAATATTCTCAATTTCCCTCTCAACTTCAAATGTCCCCAATGATTTAGTCTTATCGTCTAGCACAATTCCAGCATCTTTTGGCAAAGTTCCTTTAGCAAAAACTTTAAATGTACCTTTGTCAATTTGCTTATTTTGAATATCTTTCCCTTGCCCTTTTGTATCAATTTCAATCGAAACTATATTCTGCCCATAATCGAATATTTTTGCCTTTAATGAATATGAATATGTATTAAAGTCATATCCACCTTTTAAAACTAATTCTGATGCAATTCCTAACATACTTACAAAAAAACAAACCTACAAATACCAATACTTTAGTTCTCATAACCATCACTTCCTCTACAATATTTTTTTATTTCAAATTTAATTAATAAAATTATTAAACAAAGTAAAAAAATTTAAAAAAATAAACTATTTTTATTTTTCAACTTCCTATATCTATTCACTGCCGCACAAAAATTCCTGTTTTCTAGGCAATGCCAAATTTCCTGGATGTCCTACGTACGAAGAAATTGAATCAAGTCCATCCTTTTGAATCTTTTCATAAATCCTATTAGCCGCTTGCGAAAGTGTCAATTTTTCATCTAGTACTTTATTTTTAAAATAGTCAATCATTACGGCAATACAGTTTGTTTGGCTGTCATCCACAAGTTGCTCCAGTCCTGAAATGTCGATTAATTCCTTTCCATATAGAATGCTGTATTTCCCTTTAGCTTTTGTTTTATCTAATTTTCCTGATTGTGAAAAACTTTTTTTGAGTGGAATTCGCTGTGTAATTCCTTGAAATTTATCATTTGGAGAAAATTCTCGCTTATTTTCATCTGATTTTGCAATTTTCTTTGCCTTTTCTGTTACATCTTTTGGTATATATTCATCCATCGTTATAACATGATTTGCCACATCAAAATAATCTCCAGAACCGCCGACAATCAATATCGTAGAAACTCCAAAATTGTCATAAAGTTCTTTTACTCTATCAATAAATGGCGTTATAGGTTCTTTTTCCTTTGCAACAAGTTTTTGCATTCTTCCATCACGAATCATAAAATTTGTAGCTGAAGTGTCTTCATCTATTAAAAGTAAAGAAGTTCCGTATTCTAGTGCTTCCGCTACATTTGCTGCTTGTGAAGTGCTTCCGCTTGCATTTTCAGTTGAAAAGGCTATGGTATCTTTATTTCCTGGTAAATTGTTGATAAATCCGCTGATATTTACTTTTTCTACATTTCTTCCATCTTCTGCACGTATTTTTACTGCATCTGTTTCAGAAATTATGAATTCACGTCCATCTTGAGCAACGTGATTATAAATTCCTCGTTCGAGAGCTGCTAATAAAGTGGATTTCCCGTGATAACCTCCCCCTACAATTAGTGTAATTCCTTTTGAAATCCCCATTCCAGACACTTTTTTTCCACTTGGAAGATTTAACGTAATTTCAAATTTTTCTGGACTTTTGAATTTGACTGCATTTTTCATAGGTTTATCTGAAATTCCGTTTTCACGTGGAAGTATTGAATCGTTAGCTACAAATGCAACTAATTCTTTTTCTTTCAATACTTTTCGTATGTATTCTTGATCTAATACTAAAACTATTTGCTCTTTTTAAGGCTTCTTTCTTCAAATTATCATATATAATAGATTTTTCAACAATTTTAGGTAACTGTTCAAAAATAATTTTTTGTGCAGCTTTTCCCATTATTCGTCTACCTCTTGCTGGCATTCCCATTTCAAATCTAACTTCGATTTTTCTCTTCTTTTATCAAAACTGACGTTCTTTCCAAAATTTCTTGTCCACATTTATCAATAAAAAAATCCTTCCGCTTCCTCCAGTTCCTGAACTATCATTTCCATTTTTTTCTGAATTTTCTTGTAAAAAAATTTCTTGTAAGAAAATCTGAAACTGCAATATTTTTTTCTCCTTTGTGTCTGTTAATTCATAAGGAATTCTTGAAATCTTTCTATCCATTATAATTCGCATTCTTGAAGGCGGAGCGTAAGGATCTGATTGGACATGGTCAATTGCAAGAACATACTTTGGAAATTTATATTCTCCCTTTAGAGATTTATACGCTGAATAACTTTTTTCCATCCATTGAAAATAATATTTTTTTCTAACTCTTTATAATTTTTTTCATTTTTTTACAACCCTCCTAATAATTTTTTTATATTGTTATTTATACCTATTTATTGAAAAAGTCCATTATTTACAAATATTTATTTCTACCATAATTTTTACCACATTTATCTTTATTTCCCAATTTTTTTCCCTTATATAAAAAAACAGCACTAACTTGTGAGGCTGAAATATTCAAGGAGGAATTAACAGCTTCTATTTAGCTCTATTAAACCAGAAAGTTAAAATTACAACTAGAATAATAAATACTAGAAAGTCCCTGTTAATCATAATTTGGTGTCTTCCTTTCATATTTTTAAATTGTGAGGCGGTAAAAATCTCACAGTATTATAACAAAAAAATACCCCTATCAATTAAGATTAGAGTATTTTTTTATTATATCCAAATTTATAGAATTAATTATTTTAAGATATTTTTTTACAAAAAAATTAAATCATTCTCTAAATTTTTTTCATGATATACGACATATCCACCTATAATCCCTATTAAAGAACCTATTATCGTGTTAAAAAGTCTCCCTTCGGCAAATAAAAAAGGACTTTTTGTAAATAGTGTACCTGCTTCTGACAAAAAAATTGTAAGTGGCGTTATAAAAATCATTGCTATTCCATAATTTCTTGGAACTAAATATTCAACAATAAATTGGAGGATTATTATTAGCATACATATTTCCCATGGATTTTTTGCAAATAAAAGTATTCCCCAGCAAAAAACGACTCCTATTAAAGTCCCAACTATTCTTTGAACACTTCTTTGGAAAACATGTTGAGTTGAATTTCCTTGCATTACGGCGATACAAGCTACTGCTACCCAATACGGATTTGTCAAATTTAAAAAATATCCCACTCCTAAAGCTATACTCAAAAATATTCCAAATATGATTGCTTCAATAATACTTTTTCTTATTTCTTGCGGAGTATGAGGAATATTCAATGTTTTTTCTAGATTTAATTTCTTTTTCACTATGAAACAATACAAAAATACTACTAAACATGTTGACAATGTTCCAAAAGTCATATAACCTATATTTTCTGCAATTTTGTGAATCGGTTGATGTGGAATTGAAATAGCATTTGAGCATATCATTACAAAAAAGAAATCTTTTGGAGGTTTTAATTTAAAATGTGAAACCATCCAGTGAATAATTCCTGCTGTTATTCCAAATACTATAACCGAAACTACCGTGTTAAAGCTAAAAACTAATCCAATCGTATAAACTGATATGAATCCAAATGAACACCCCATTAGCATTAAGATTTTTTCAGAAAACGAACCTTTTAACGGAAAATATACAACTAAAATTGCTGCTAATGAAGCTGTCATTCCTAATTTTAAATTATTTGACAATAATCCAATTAATATCGGTACTGCCATTGATAAACTTGCTAATAATGGTAAATCTTTTGGAGCATTTACTTTTTTAATTTTTAAATTTTCAATCATAATTTTATTTATCTCCCTTTTTTAAATAATTATAATTTTTTTAAAAAAATTTATAAATAATAAAATTTCTTATTTTTTTAATCTGTTATTTTTCTTTTACAACTTTACATGGAACACCAGCTGCCACAACTCCAGAAGGAATATCTTTAGTAACGACACTTCCTGCGGCAATTACAACATCATTTCCGATTGTAACTCCAGGCATTACATGAACTCCTGCTCCAAACCAGACATTATTTCCCACTGTTATTGGCTTTGCGTATTCAAGTCCTGCATTTCTCTGTTCACTATCCAAAGGATGTCCTGCCGTATAAAATCCACAATTGGGAGCAACAAATACATTATCTCCAAATTTTACTTTTGCTCCATCTAAAATCACAACATTATGATTACTGTAAAAATTTTCGCCAAGTTCAATATTATAACCATAATCACACCAAAATGGTGCTGTCACTGTGAAATTTTTTCCTGTTTTTCCAAGTAATTTTTTTAAAATTTTATTTTGCTTTTCAATTTCTGACGGTTTCACTAAATAATTATACTCATGGCACAATTCTTTTGCTTTCGTTCTTTCTCTCAAAAGTTCTTCATCATAATTAGCATCATAAATCATTCCTGCTATCATTTTCTCTTTCTCTGTCATTTTATTTTTTTATCTTTTTTTCTCCTTTTTTTATTTTTTTATTTTTATTCTTAAATAAAATAATAAATAAAATAATTTCAAATTATAAAAAGAAAAAAATCGACTATTTCTAGCCGATTCTCTATAATAATTCTAAAAACTTTTTAAAGTCAATTATTTAGCAATTTTTGCTTGCGAAATATCCTAAAGTTCTGATTAATTGAGAAGTATAAGACATTTCATTGTCATACCAAGATACTGTTTTTAACTAATTGAGTATCTCCGTTTTGAACAATTTTTAGTTTGAGTTGCATCAAATAATGATCCAAAGTGAATTCCAACGATGTCAGAAGAAACTAATTGTTCTTCAGTGTATCCGAATGATTCGTTAGCTGCTGCTTTCATAGCTGCATTTACTTCTTCAACAGTTACTTTTTTGTTTAAGATAGATACTAATTCAGTTAATGAACCAGTTGGAACAGGTACTCTTTGAGCAGCTCCATCTAATTTTTCCGTTTAATTCAGGTACTACTAATCCAATTGCTTTTGCAGCTCCAGTTGAGTTAGGTACGATATTTACAGCCGCAGCTCTAGCTCTTCTTAAGTCACCTTTTCTGTGTGGTGCATCTAATGTATTTTGATCTCCTGTGTAAGCGTGGATAGTTGTCATTGTTCCAGTTACAACTCCGAAGTTATCATTTAATGCTTTAGCCATTGGTGCTAAACAGTTAGTTGTACAAGAAGCTCCTGAAATAACTGTTTCTGAACCATCTAAGATTTCGTGGTTTACGTTGTAAACTACTGTTTTAACGTCGTTTCCACCAGGTGCAGTAATAACTACTTTTTTAGCTCCTGCTTTAACGTGTAATTCAGCTTTTTCTTTAGTTGCAAAGAATCCTGTAGCTTCTAATACTACGTCTACGTTTAATTCTCCCCAAGGTAATTCTTCAGGGTTAGCTTTTGCGAAAGTTTTAATTTCTTGTCCGTTTACTACGAAAGCTCCTTCTTTAACTTCGATTGTTCCATTGAATCTTCCTTGAGAAGAGTCGTATTTGAATAAGTGAGCTAACATTTTAGCATCTGTTAAATCATTAATTGCTACTACTTCAAATTTATCAGTTTGTTCAGCCATTAATCTTAATGCTAATCTCCCTATTCTTCCAAATCCATTAATTGCTACTCTAGTTTTTGCCATTGTAACATACCTCCTAAAAATTTTTATATATTTGTTAATATATTAATTATTTCGCACTAAAAAGTATAACACAAATTAGTTCACTTTTTCAATAGATTAAATATATTAATTTTTCTTTTTATAAGTTATGTTGAAAAACTCGATAAATCCTTATAAAATTTGTTTTAGTTCTATATTTTTTTATAGTAATTTTATGATTTTTTTATCTTTTTTGCAATATTGAAAAATTTATTTCTATAAAGTTTTTTTACAAATTTTTTTTATAAAAATTTGTAAATTATTTTTGTTCTATTGTACCTTTTTCTAATATACTCATTCCCATAAAACGCCCAAGCCAACTGCCCAGTCATCACAATCCAAATAAATGGTTCACAAATCATTACACCGAGATATTCTAATTTTTGGAACAATTATGTTTTTAAATATGAAGTTTTTTTGTGTTTTTACATTTTTTTCTATTTTTTTCAAAATCAAATAAAGAATTTCTAAAAAAATAACATTCCACTCCAAAATGTCAAATAAAATACCTTATCTTTCTTATACTTTGTTTCTAATTTTTTTACTTAATTCCGAATGTGAACTACTCCCGCTTTTTAGAAGCAGGGAACTCTTAGGGAAGTATCTGCTTTTGTTAACCAAATATATTTACCAAGCTCTTCGGGTAGTTCCTACCCTGTCTTTTTTTATTTTTCTAATATTCCAACATCAATTTTCCAATGTTTTTTATATTCACTGCAGCATTGTAATCTCTATCAATTTCAATTCCACAGCACTCACATTTATAACTTCTTTCTGATAATTTCAGTTCCTCTTTAATATTTCCACATTTACTACAAGTTTTTCGATGACGGAAACCACTTATCTATTTTTTTAAAAATTGTTTTCCTAAAAACATCAACTTGTACTCAAGCATCCTCAAAAACATTCCCCATCCATTATCTCCTACACTTTTCCCAAAATTTAATGCCTGGCTCATCCCTTTCATATTCAAATCCTCAACAACTACAGCATTATATGTTTCAGACAATTTTTTCGACAATTTATGTAGAAAATCTCTTCGACAATTCTTGATATACTCATGCAATTTTTGATATTTTTCATTTTTTTGCTTATACCAATTTTTTTAGAAAATTTCACTTTTTCTTGACAATGACTTTTTGTAATTTTTTTCAATTTTTTTCTCCAATATCCTAAAATATCTTAGATAATCAGCCCTTTGGTTTTCAGAACTGACAAATAATTCAGGCATTGAAAAAAATCAAGTCCAATCACTTTATCATTACTTGACATTTTTTTGAATTTCTTTTTCAAATTCTGTCAAAACAGAAACATAGTAATTTCCATTACTGTTTGTCAATGTTACCGACTTTATCTTGTAATCCTTCGGTATTTCTTTATGATATTTTAATTTAACTTTTTTTCAATTTTGGCAAAAACTAAATATTTGTTTTTCCTCAATTCGTATCGAATTATTCACACAATTTGTCGTATAACTTTTAACACTATTCTTTTTTTAGACTTGAACCTCGGAAATTTCGCTCTCTTTTGAAAAGAAATTCGTAAACGATCGTTTTACATTCAATTGAGCATTTGAAAGTGCCAGGCTGTCTACTTCTTTCAAAAATTGGTTTTCACTTTTTCAAACTGGCAGGTGTAATTATTTTTATTTTTTTCCAGTTTCTTCATAAATTTTATTAGCAGTGTACAAAATCGTATTGTAAACAAAACGAACACATCCAAAAAGTCTTGTTTATCAATAATTCCTGCTCCTTATTTGGATAAATTCTGTATTTGAATGCTAAATTATATTTCATAAAATTACACCTTCTTTTTGACTTTGAATATATTTTTTTAATTATCTCTAACGGTGCACCTCCAACACTTACAACTAAGTAACTTCTACTCCAAAAATATTCTTTCCACAATCTTCCCCTTATTTCAGGAAATTCTTTTTTTATCAGTCTGCTGGAAGCACTTTTTATAAGTATTTACAAACTTAGAAAGTTCAGTATTAGGGCATAGCATTAATCAACATATGAATATGATCAACATCATGTTCCCATTCTTTAAGAACAATGTTATACTTCGGACATATTTTTTTCAAAAATCTCTTTCAATCTATTAGAAATTCCATTATTAATGACTTCTCTTCGATATTTTTATACAAAAAAATCATATGATAATTTATATCAAATACTGAATGATAATTACTATTATATGACATTATTATTACCTACTTTTATATTATTTCACTGAATAAATTATATCATAAATATATCCTTTTTTTCAATTTTTTTACAAAAAGCAATTCATCTCCCGCTTGTAGAAGCCGGAGACTTCTTGCTATCTTTTGTTAAATTTTTTTACTTATTGTATTAGAATATTTTTAAGTTTACATATATTAGACCTGTCTAATAACCTAAGTTTTTTTATTTTTCACAAGGGGTCAAGACCCTTGCTTTTAGAATATTTATTTTTATCAAATTCTAAATAGATACAATTTTTCCAACAAGTCTATTATTTAGGGTTAACTTTTTGAAACAATTTTTATATTTTTTTCTGTCCTGAAACAGTTTTATCCAAAGGCATTATTTCTTTTTTTATAATCCATCTTTACCTTATTTAAAAAAATAGGGTTCCAAGTAGTAATCTTGTACTTCTTTCAATTCGGTTCCATTCATATCCTTTGAATAGTTCTCTGACAAAAAAATTATTTCACCTACTTCCAAATTTGATAATTCCTTTATTGCTTCGTCTAACAATTCGTTTACTTCCATTTTTATAACTTCCTTTCTATACATATTCATATTTCTGAGGGTTTTTTTCGTCTGTCGGCATCATAACATATGAATAATTATCAAGACATTCTTCATAAAAATGCTCTTCCCAAAAACTCTTCTATCTTTTTGCATCTATATTCACCCATTCATCATGACCAAAAAGATCTTCAACTATAAATGTATCTTTAAAATTGTTATATATTGGATTTCCTAAAGTATTTTTTTCCCATACACTTCTTCACTATCAATATTTCTTTTTAACATATTTCTTCTTTTTCAACGCTTCTACAATTGCCTTGTCTCTTAATCCTAAAAATATAGCTATTAAATTTCATATTAATAACCTCCTAAAAAAACTTTTTTTGAAATTAAAGCTTGACGTCATCCTTATCTTCAACCATGTTATACCATATATTTATATTGTTGTCAATATAGTTTTTAAACATTATTGTAAACAACATTGTTTGGCTTGTAAATAAGTTTTTAAAGGATTTTACAGCAATTTTTTTACTTTCATTTTTTTATAATTAAATAGAAAAAAATTTTTTTAAAGTTTATATCAAATATTTCTTGTTCAGATGAAGGAATTCATATTATATTTCTTTTTCCTAATATACTCATTCCCATAAAACGCCCAAGCCAACTGCCCAGTCATCACAATCCAAATAAGTGGTTCGCAAATCATCACACCGAAATACCCCAACTTTGGCACAATAAAAATTACGAAAATTATTTTCCCAAAAAATTCGATTATACTGGAAACTAGAGGGATTACTTTTTCTCCTAGAGCTTGTAGAGCGTATCTTAAGTTGAATAAAACGCCTAATATTGTGAAAAATGGTGAGGCTATTTTTAGGTAGGTTGAACCGTTGTAAAGGACTACTTCGGAGTTTGAGCCAGACATTAGGTGAATCATATTTTTTGAAAATAGGTAAACGAAAATTGTGATTCCGATTGCAAAAAAGATGTCCATTAGGTTTGCATAAAATACGCCTTTTCGTATTCTGTCGACTCTGTCGGCTCCTTTATTTTGAGAAACGAAGGTTGCTAGTGCAAGTGCCATTGTTGTTAGTGGAATGTTGCAAAATCCCATTAATTTTCTTGCCGAAGTGTGTCCAGCGATGATTAAATAGCCAAATCCATTTATTGCGTATTGTAAAATTAGTGATCCTGTTAATACAATTGCAATCATTAATCCCATTGAAATTCCTTGTCCGAGCAATTCTCTGTATAATTTTGCGTCGAATCGGAAATGTTTTTTTCTTGGGATTAAAATTGGTTCTTTTATGTAAATGTAAATTACGCTTAAAATTACAGATATTGCTTGTGCGATAACAGTTGCGACTGCTGCACCACCAATTCCCATTTTTAGGGAAGTTATGAAATAAATATCAAGAAAAATATTCAAAATTGAGGCAATTACTAAAAATACAAGCGACATAAAACTGTTTCCGATTGCTCTCAAAAGTCCTGATGACAAGTTATAGGAAAAAGTTACTCCTATGAACATTGTTATAATATTTATGTATTCAAACGCTTCATTTATGATATTTTCAGGTGTATGTAAAATTTTTAGCAGTGGCATTAAAATAAATCTTGATAAAATCATTACAGCAATTGTTACCATAAGTCCAATAACAATCGAACCTGCAACCGATTTTTTCAAAAGATTTTTATTATTCGCTCCGTAACTTCTCGCTGCAACCATACTAAGTCCATTCCCAATTCCAAGCGCAAAACCAAAAATTAGCTCAAAAATTGCTGTTGAGGCCCCAATTGCTGCAAGTGAATTGTCTCCTAAAGTATGTCCAACAATAGCAATGTCCGCCATATTGTAAAGTTGCTGAAAAAAATATTTGACACTAAAATTGGTATTGAAAAAAATCAATAGTGATTTCAAAATGTTGTCGTTTATTAAATCAACAGAAAAAAATTAAATTTTTTTCATTTTTCTCCTTTCTTTAATTTTTAATTATTCTTTATCTATCGTTATTCTGTAAAAATTATTTATCTCAACTAATAAAAAAATTATTTTTTTCTAAAAAGTCTTTCATATCAGTAAAAAAATAGGTATTTCCAATTCAACTTCCTCTTTACTCGCAGGATGTGTAAATTTTACCTTGTAAGCATGTAAAAATTGTCTATTTATCCCAAGCTCTTTATTTAAGCCAGTTCCATAAAGCTCATCCCCAACAATTGTATGCCCAATTGATTTCAAATGCACACGAATTTGATGTGTTCTTCCCGTAAAAAGCTCACATTCCACAAGCGTCACATTTTTTTCAGGATAAGTTTTTCAACACTTTTTACAGCCGTTTTTCGCATACTGACCTCTCTCGTCAATAATTCTCTCCAAATTATCGCCATCTCGAAAAATCCGTCTTTCGATAATTATTTTATTTGTTCCATTTTTTTCCAAAATTTCATTATTAAAATCATTTTTATCTTTCAAATTTAAATTATATTTTGTATTTTTTGCTGTCAAAATCTATATTTTTTATTTATTTTTAAAATTTATATTTTCAAAATTTGAATTATTTTTCAATTTTTCTCAATTTCATCATACTTTTTCATTTTTTTCCAAAATTAACTTTTTTTCAACTTCAGCTTTTCAAATTTTCTTTCTCAAAATCCTGAATTTTATGATTTTTCCCCATCTTTTGCCAATTCATCTTTAATTCTAGAAATTTCCTCATCATCAATGATTCCATCCACAATCGCCAAATATTTTTTCTCAAAAATCGAAAAATTTTGCAAAAATGCCTGTGCAAAACTGTTTTTCACAATAATAATCAGCCCAGATGTATTCATATCAAGCCTGTTGTAAAATCGTGGCACTCTTACTTCACCATATTTTTCCAAAAAATGATTCACAATCCCATTTGCCAAAGTAAAATCAACCTTTTTCTGTGTCGGATGTGTTAACAAAAACGGCTCCTTATTCACAACCAAAATATCTTCATCCTCAAACACAATATCAAGTGGCAATTTAATCGGCTTAATATCAGTCCCTTTCTTTTTCTCCACAACCTTCAAATTTCCATGCGACGGCAATTTTTTCGTAAGCCTAACTTGCTTCCCATTCAAAAAAACTTCCACATTTCTCAAACTTCTCCCCGAATAATTCTGCACTTCTCGCAAATACTGGGAAATTTTCATTCTCTGATGTTCCTTCTCAATCCTAAATTTTTTCAATATTTATGCACTTCCTTTTTTATTACTTCCAATTTTTTTTGCTTTCAAAATCCCTAAAATTTTTTTCAACAAATAAATTTATCTTACAAAAAAACCAAATTTTTTTCCTAAAAAAATATTTATTTTTTTCTACAATTTACAACTTTTTATTTTTTTCAAAATTACAATCAATTTCCCACTTTCAAATTCAATACTTGCCTCATTTTCACAAATCACATTACTCACAAGCCGAGAACTTTCCCTTTTTACATCAATCCCATCAGTCTCAAACTTAAATCCCTTAAGCGTCAACTTTTCCACATTTTTACTAATCGGAACAATCGAAAATTCAAAGTTCTTTTTATTTTTTAAGACAAACGATTTTTTTCTGCATAAAAAAAATTTCTTCATCTTCCAATAAAAAAACACAATATTTTTTTATACTTTTCCATCAAAAAAATAAATTACTCAAAAGTCATATCAAGCCTATTTCCAAGCCCTCCAACGATAAATATCTTCTCAATAAAATCTTCATTTCCTAAAAATTTTATTAATTTCTTCTAAAATCAACTCAAAATCAGTAAAATCCTTATCTCGTGGAAATTTTTTTATCAAAACATTTTTTTACTTTTTATAATATTCCAAAACTCGTTTCTCAATCGAATCTAAATCCCCAATAATCATTTCGGGAACCTTCCCGTACTGAAAAAGCAAAAATTTGCGCCACCATCCGCACAAAAACAAATCGTCTCTTCCGAAACCAATCTATCCATAAATTTCTGAGAATATTTATATTCTCCGTTCAAAAAAATCACAAATTTTTTTCCTCATCTTTTTCCCTCCAATCTTCGGATTTTTCTGTTTTAATATTATACTGGTTTATTTGATTATTTACAAGACAAAAGTTAAGTTTAAAATACTAAAAACTTTTTGCTTTTTCTATAGCAGATGATTTATAATAAAAAAAGAGCTGCAAATAACACTAGCCATCTACAACTCCTCTAATTATTTAATCCAAAACTTTTTGTATGAAATCTCTTCCATCGTATATTACGTATTTTTTATCTTGCAATGCTCCTGGATTAACGTAAACAGTTCCATCTTTTTCTACTAAATACTCTCTGTGAGTATGTCCGAAAATGCAAATATCAGCATTTTTCTTCTCTTGCTTTTTTTCAAGCTCATTTAAATTCGTTTTTACTCCATAAAGATGTCCATGAGTTAAAAATACTTTTCTACCCATCAAATCAAAAATTCTAACATCTTTAGTATCATCATCATCATAGTCTGTATTTCCACGAACATATGCAAATGGAATTTTATGATGCATTAATGATATATTCAATGCATCTACACTGTGATCTCCAGCAAATATAACAATTTCTGGCTGTTCTAATTCCATTACATCTTGGAAATAATCCAATTTTCCGTAGCTATCTGAACAAATTAAAACTTTCATTTATGCTCTCTCTCCTTCTAATTTTTTTATTTTTTCTCATTTTTTTACATTATACTAGTTTCATCTTAATTTTTATCTTAAAAAAATCATATGATAAAATACATAATTTTTCTATTAAAAAAATAATATAACTTCTTTTTTTATCTAGATTTTTTTATTATTTTTTTCTAAATAATTATCTGTAATAAAAACAAGCAATTAATATTTAGTATCTGTCATTCTCAATGATTTCAAGGTTTCAAATGCATACTAGAGAGTATAAAAAAATCTTTTATTCAATGTTAAACCAAAAAAATTAATCAATAAAAAAATCGGTTTTTTCATATTTTTCTAAAAATTCTTACACCTAACTTTCCAGTAATTCTTTCAACCATTATTGTGTATCTTAAATCTCCCATCAAAAATCATATCGTAATCTTTCGATGTTTCCATGATTGTTTTAAAAGGATCTCCTTTTTTTGTGAATCAAATTGTAATTTTCTCCAAATCTTTCTGACAAATTATCTTCTGAATCCACATTTACCCGCAAAACATCAACCTTTTTGTTCATGAAATATGTTATAAAACGTAAACAATGTCTTATTCGCATTGTAAGCTCCATCATCTAATAATAATAAGTTATCTAACTTAAATTCAAGTTGATTAGGCAATATTATCAATGGTTTGTAAACACTTCTCATAATATCCTTCAAAATAGAAGTTACCTTATCATTTTTTACAACAACTAACATATCATATTTTTTCAACTCTTCTAAAGCAATTTCAACAGTTTCTCCTTCTCTGCTATAAACATTTGAAAAAAATCTGGTGCTGTTAGCTCTCTTATGTGTCTAAAAGTTTTTTCTTCTAATTCTTTGTATTCCTTAAATGCGTAGTTTGCCCCCACATTAATTCCGATTCCCTCTACTGCGATTGGAAATATTTCATATTTCAAGATATCCTTAACATAAAGACCTTCTGCCTCTATTCCGTATTTCTTTTTAAACACTTTAGCAAATTCCACCAAAGCTTCAACTTCATTTTCTGCAGTAATTAAAAATAATGCTTTTTTCGATAACATTTAGATCACTTCCTTTTTTACTTATTTACTCTTGTTCATCTTCATCTAATTTTGGTTCTTCAGTAATTTTTTTACAACCGAGGCAATTTTCTCATTGTTTCTAACTTTCATTATTCTCACTCCAGTTGCTGTACGACCAATTACAGATATATTATTTACGCTAGTTCTAATCAAAGTTCCTTCTGAAGTTATAAGCATGATTTCATCGTTCTCATTAACTACTTTAACATCTACGATTTTTCCTGTTTTTTCATTCAATTTAGCATTAATAATACCTTTTCCACCACGAGAAGTTAATCTGTATTCCAATAATTTAGTTCGTTTTCCATAACCTTCTTCTGTAATTGTCAATATTCTTACTTCAGCATTATCCATTTGAGAATTTATGATAGCAGCACCTACAACTTTATCTTCATCACGAAGAGTTATTCCTTTAACTCCAGCAGCAGCAGTTCCCATGCTTCTAACTTCTTTTTCAGAAAATCTCATAGCAATTCCATTTCTAGTTGCAGCAAAAATTTCATCTTCTCCTGTACCACTTGTAAGTCCAATATACATAACTTCATCATCATCATTTAATCGTATAGCACGTTTTCCATTTTTATTAATATTTCCAAACAATGTCAATTCAGATTTTTTTAACAACTCCGTTTCGTGTTACAAAGAATAAATTTCTATCTTTTTTTCAAATTCACGAACTTTTTATTACCGTACTAACGCTTTCATCTTCAGATAATTTGATAATATTTCCAATTAATTTACCACGAGCTTGTTTTTTCCAGTTTCTGGAATTTCGTAAACTTTTATGCTAAATACTTTTTCCTTTTGTCGTAAATATAAGCAATGTATCCAAGTTTTTTTGGCGATATACATGTCTTTTACAACGTCATCTTCAATTGTATTTGTCGCATTAACTCCTACGCCACCTCTTCTTTTGCGAACGGTACGAATCAATCGGTATTCTCTTAACATAACCTTTTTTTCAGTCAAAGTCACTACAACTTCTTCATCTTTAATCAAATCTTCAATCGTAATTTCGGCTCTCGTATTTCTAATTTCAGTTTTTCTATCATCACCAAAATCTTCTTTTAACTTAATAGCCTCCTCTTTAATTATACCATATATTTTCGAATCATCAGCTAAAATTGCATTTAATTCTTCAATTAATAACATCAATTCGTTGTATTCTTCATTAATTTTATCTCTTTCCAATCCAGTCAATCTTTTGCAATCTCATATCTAAAATTGCTTTTTGCTTGAATTTCTGAGAATGAAAAAGCCTCTATTAAATTAGCTTTTTGCAACATTCGCATCTTTTGCAGCTCTAATAATTCTAATAACTTCTTCAATATTATCAAGTGCTATTTTTAAATCCTTCCAAAATATGAGCCCTATTTTTTTAGCCTTATTAAGCTCAAATTTTACTCTTCTCGTAATAACCTCATATCTATGCTCTAAATATTTTTTTCCAAAATCTGTTTTTAAATTCAAGACTTTTTGGTGCATTGTTTACCAACGCCAACATTATCACTCCAAAAAGTATTTTTGCAAATCAGTGAATTTATACAAATTATTTAATACTAACTCACTTTCTTCACCTTTTTTTCAACTCGATAACAATTCTAATTCCATCTCTGTCAGTTTCATCTCTTAAATCTGAAATTCCAGTCAATCTTTTTTTGTTTTTACTAAATTTTGCAATTCTTTCGATAAATCTAGATTTATTCACTTGATATGGCAATTCAGTTACAATTATTGATTCTTTTCCCATTTTTTTGCTTTTTCAATTTCTACACGACCCGCAACGATTAACCTACCACGTCCTGTTCTGTACGCATCATAAATTCCTTGTCTACCATTTATAATTCCACCTGTCGGAAAATCAGGACCTTTTATGTAACCGATTAACTCATCTATAGAAATTTCTGGATTATCAATCAATGCTACAATCCCATCAACTACTTCTCCTAAATTATGTGGCGGAATATTTGTTGCCATCCCTACGGCAATCCCATTCGCTCCATTTAACAATAAATTAGGCAATTTTGCTGGTAAAACTACTGGCTCATCTAAACTTTCATCAAAGTTTTTTCTATAATCAATCGTATCTTTTCCGATATCTGCCAATAATTCTTCAGTAATTTTAGCCATTCTCGCCTCAGTATATCTCATCGCCGCAGCTTCATCACCATCAATCGATCCAAAGTTTCCGTGACCATCGATTAATTCATATCTCATATTAAAATCTTGTGCCATTCTTACCATCGCACCATATACAGACGAATCTCCATGAGGGTGATATTTCCCTAAAACATCCCCAACAATTCTCGCTGATTTTTTAAATGGCGTTTTATGGCTCATTCCCATTTCATTCATTGCAAAAAGAATTCTTCTGTGAACAGGTTTTAATCCATCCCTTACATCTGGCAACGCACGACTTACAATAACACTCATCGAGTAATCTAAGTACGCAGATTTTATCTCGTCTTCTATATACACATTTTGTTCATTCGATAAATCAGTAGTTTTTGGTAATCCATCTACAATTATTTCTTTATCGTCATTTTCATTTATCTCTTCGTTTTCTTTTTTATCTTCATCTCTGAAATCATCAGACATTTATTTTTCTCCTCCTCGTTTTTAGTTCATCACTAACCTCATCATTTCACAACTAAATATCCAAATTCTTAACATAACTTGCATTATCTTCAATGAATTTTCTTCTTGGCTCTACTTTATCTCCCATTAAAATATTAAACATTTTATCAGCATAAGATGCATCTTCCATCGATACTTTCAACAATGTTCTCACTTCTGGATCCAACGTAGTTTCCCACAATTGCTCAGGATTCATTTCTCCCAATCCTTTATATCTTTTGAACTGTATATTTTTCTATTCTCATTTTCAAGAACTTTTGTCACTTGTTTTAATTGGTCATCAGAATATGCGTATCTAACCGCTCTACCAGCCTGTATTTTGTATAAAGGCGGTTGCGCTATATAAATATACCCTTCATCAATTAACTCTCTCAAATGTCTGTAAAAGAACGTTAGCATCAATGTTCTAATATGTGCTCCATCAACATCCGCATCTGTCATTATTACAATTTTATGATATCTCAATTTTTTTCAAGATTTATATCATCACCAAATCCAGCTCCAAATGCTGTTATCATATCTCTAATTTCTGCATTTTCAAGTGCTTTGTGAATCCCCGATTTTTCTACATTCAAAATTTTTCCTCTCAAAGGCAAAATCGCTTGGAATCTTCTATCTCTACCTTGTTTTGCAGAACCTCCAGCTGAATTCCCTCAACTATGAAAATTTCTGATTCTGACGGATCTTTTGACGAACAATCAGCTAATTTCCTGGCAATGAACCAACTTCAAGATTACTTTTTCTCAAAACTAACTCTCTAGCTTTTTTAGCCGCTTCTCTAGCTTTTTTTCGACATCAACATTTTTTTCAATAATTTTTTTCTGTTGCTTTCGGATGATCTTCCAAATAGAATTTCAATTTATTTCCAACAATATTCGAAACAATTCCTGAAACTTCACTATTTCCTAATTTAGTTTTTGTTTGCCCTTCAAATTGTGGCTCAGGTATTTTCACACTAATTACGCAAACTAACCCTTCTCTAACATCTGTCCCTTGGAATGATCCACCTTTTTTTCCTTAATCAATTTCATTTCTTTTTGCAATATCATTCACTGTTCTTGTTAAAAGCTGTTCTAAACCCACTTACATGCGTTCCACCTTCATGAGTATTTATATTATTTACAAATGAATAAACAATTTCTCTTTGAGCAGTAGTATAACTCATAGCAATTTCCACTTCAACAATTTTAGCTCCAACTTTTTTTATAAAAACATTTCCGTCTTCATCTACAGCTTCTACTTCTTTTGCTGGTTGCGTTTCATAAGAATCTGCCATGTAAATTACATCTTCCACGATTTTTTTCTTCATTAGTAATCTCTCTCAAAAAGTCTTTTTATTCCACCTTCAAAATGAAAATCTTCTTCTCTAATCTCATCAGGTTTTCTTGCATCAACCAACTTGATTTTCAAACCTTTATTCAAATAAGCCAACTCTTTTAATCTCGATTCTAAAACTGAAAAATCATAAACTGTTGTTTCAAATATTTCATCATCTGCTTTAAATTTAATAACTGTACCATGTGCATCTTCTGGTGCATCCCCAATTTTTTCAGGTGCTGACGTAGGAACTCCTCTTTTGTAAGTCTGTCTCACAATTTGTCCATCTCTAGTTACAGTTGCTTCAACCCATTCAGACAACGCATTTACAACGGAAATACCTACTCCGTGAAGTCCCCCAGACACTTTATAGTTATCGTTATCAAATTTACCTCCAGCATGAAGCACTGTCATTACAACTTCCAATGTAGATTTCCCAGTTTTATGCATTGCTACTGGTATTCCACGACCATTGTCTGTCACTTCGATAATATTTCCTTCTAAAATTTTCACTGTTATATTATCACAAATCCCAGCCAAAGCCTCATCCACACTATTATCAACAATTTCCCACACCAAATGGTGCAATCCTTTTGAAGAAGTCGATCCTATATACATTCCAGGTCTCTTTCTTACCGCTTCCAACCCTTCTAAAACCGTAATACTCTCGGCTCCATAATTATTAGCCATTTTTACAAATTCCTCCCTTTTCTCTATTATTTACTTTTCCAATTACTTTAACTTGTCATTTTGAATAAATTATTTTTTTACGCTACTTCTATTATACACTTCTTAAGTTTATTTATTGTTTTAATTCACTTAATTTTTTTATTTTTTTCTCAAATTTATTTTTCCAACACAGAAATTTCCAAAGACATGATCTAAAAATATCCTCTGAAGAAATTTCTCCAGTAATTTCAGACAATGAATCTAGCGCCTCTTTTAAGTCCACAGAAATCAAATCCATCGGAAGTCCCATATCTATTGTTTCAAAAAAATATTTCTTATCGCATCCTTCGTCTTTTTCAAGTGCCGTTTTTATGCCGAACATTAGTAATTATCAATTTTTTTCAGACGAATCTTCCACCTTTTTCATCTACAATGAACGAATAAATTTTTTTCTTCCATATCCTCAATTCCAACATTTTTTTGTGCTGAAATTTCCACAATATTTTTCAAAATTATATTCATCCAAATCAATTTTTTTCTTTTCCAAATCAATTTTATTCAATAAAACAATTACTTTTTTTATGATTTTTCATTAATCTGATTAATTACTTCACGGTCTTCATCTTCCAATTCTCTCGAGGCATCCAAAACCAATAACACTAAATCAGCTTTTTTTCAATAAATTCCTTCGATTTTTTTCAACACCAATATTTTTCAACAATATCATCTGTCTGTCTAATTCCAGCCGTATCCACCAATACTAACGGAATCCCTTTTATGTTAATAACTTCCTCAATCACATCTCTCGTAGTTCCCGCAACATGAGTTACTATCGCTCTCTCTTCCCTCAACAACGAATTTAAAAGCGTAGACTTCCCAACATTTGGTTTTCCAACAATAACTGTTTTTATCCCTCTTTTATTTTTTTACCTTTATCATAAGATTCTATAAGTCGAGTAGCCTCTTCATAAACCGCCTCTAAGTTATCTCTTAACTCAACTGGCAACGGATCATCAATCCCTTCCTCAGGATAATCCAAAACAACATTAACATGCGCCGTAATATCCAGTAACGCCTTTTTAAAGCTATTAATCTTATCCCTCAAATCTCCTCTCAATTGATCTAAAGAAAGCGAGATACTCTTCTCAGTTTTCCCTTGTATCAAGTCCATTACCGCCTCTGCTTGCGACAAATCAATTCTCCCATTCATAAATGCTCTTTTTGTAAATTCCCCTTGCTCAGCATGTCTAGCACCATTTTTAAGAACCAATTCCAACACCTTTTGAGTAACAAACTGTCCACCATGACAATTAATCTCAACAACATCTTCACAAGTATATGTTTTAGGTGCCTTCATTCTCACAACCATCGATTCATCTATTACTTTTTTTCTCCATCGTGAATAAATCCATAATTAAACTGATAAAAAAACCCAAATCTTTATTTGGGTTTTTAGGCTTAAATATTTTATCTAAAATTTCAAATGATTTATCTCCCGATATTCTTATTATACCAATTCCACCTTCGCCTTTAGGCGTTGAAATTGCTGCAATTGTATCAAATAACATCGTCATACCTCATTCTATTTATTTTTTTGTTTTTTTAATTACCAAATATCTTTTTAGGATCTTCTCCTACACTTTCAGTTTCTAACCCTTTGATAAATGATATTTCTTCATGTATTATTTTTCTTTCTCTAGCTGACATAGGATTCAATTTTACAGTTTTTCCCTGAATCCAATACTTTTTTTACCTTTTTTTCTAGCTAATTCTCTCAAAGAAGCTTCTCTTTTTTTGTTTGTAATTATTTGAATCAATAACAACTTTCAAATGTTTTTAAAGATTTAACCGAACTTAACAAATACTCAATACTATTCAATGAACTTCCTTTTTTTCACCAATTAAATATCTCATATCTTTTTCCGTCCACATTAACAATATATTTGTCACCTTCTTTAGCTATATCAACTATTACTATTTCCAATTTAGAATTAACCAAAAAAACTCTTTTTATAAAACTTCTAATTTTTGCTAACATTTGCATCATTAGCATCAATTTGTTTTTTTCTGATACAGTTTCTTTGTTTTCTTCTTTTTCTTTTTTTACAATTTTATTTTTTTGAAAATCTTTTGAACTAGAATTTCTTCTTTCAGAATTTTTTTATCATTTTTCTTTATTTTTCATTTTTTTAGTTTGTAATCTAGGTTTTTAAAGTAATATTTTTCATTTTTACTTTCTCTTTTTTTCAAGTGCTCATTTTTTTCAAATCCTCAACTTGAGATTTTTTTCACTATTTCTACTTCATATTCACCTTTTATACTAACAAACAATATCTTTTTAGGATATTTTTAAGACCTTTACTTTATAAGTTTCGTCCTCTCCTAAAAGTAAGCGATCTTTTTATCATACTGTTTAATTCTTCTTCATTTTGTGCTTTTTAAGATTATTTTTATCCATTACCTAATTTCTTCCTTTCATAATGAAATATTGTTGAATAACAGAAAAAAATCGTTGAGAATAAGTAGTATAAAGTTACTCCCGAAGGCATTCTATAGAAAATAAATAACATCATCAATGGCATTGTATAAAGCATTGATTGCATTGGATTATTTTTCTTGCTTATCACCCTGTGCTACCAGTCATAATTTTTTTGTTGTACAAAAAGTTGCTGCTGTATTTAAAATTGGCAACAAATTAAACGACAATGTATTTGTAATTTGAAATAACGCATCTGGTTTTTTCAAATTAAACCATAAAAAAAGTTGCATCATTAGGGATTGCATTTCAATAAGCGCATAATATAAAGCCACAAATATTGGCATTTGAATTAACAATGGCAAACATCCACCTAATGGATTTACCCCATTTTTCCTTATAAACTTCCGCTGTTCTTTTTTTGAAATTCTTGCGGATTATCTTTATATTTCTCTTTCAATTTATCCAATTCTGGTTGAATTTCTCTCATTTTTTTCATCGACTTCTCTTGCTTTAAAGTCAATGGAAATATTAATATTCTCATCATTATAGTTAAAAATAATTATCGCAACACCATAATTTCCAACTATATTAGTAATTCCTTTTTAATAAATTTACTGCTAAATCTACCAAAAACGGTATTTTTAAACATGAATTAGTTCCTCCATATTATTTTATTTTTAAGGGATCGTATCCACCTTTATGAAATGGATGACACTTTAGTATTCTTTTTACACTCAAAAAAAGTTCCTTTAATCGCTCCATATTTTTGTAATTGCTTGTCTTGAATATTCAGAACAGGTTGGGTAAAACCTACATCTTCTACCAAAAGCTCCTGAAAAAAATTCTGATAAATTTTAATTAAAAAAACAATAGAATTTGTTTCATTTTTCTCGTCACCTTCAATAAATCTTTTTTTCAATATCTTTATATTTTTATATTTTTTTATATTTTTCTTTTCAAAATTGATTTGCCTACAAACACATAATCCGAATTCTTTTTTTAAATTCTGTCCATTTTCTTTTACAAATTCTCTAAAAAGTCTTTTTTATTCTATTTCTTTGAACAGCATTTCCAGTCTTCTTACTTGCAACAAATCCGAATCTTTGTTCCTCATTTTCATTATTCCTTACGAAAAACAATCGCATATTTTGTATAAATTTTTTTGAATTATTGTAAACTAAAGAAAACTCTTTTTGAATTTTTTTATTTTTTTATAGACATTTTCTCTTAACTCTTTTCTGTTTTTAAAAAGCCCGGTGCTGCTTTTTTTATTCACCGGGTTATGCTGATAATTTAGCTCTTCCTTTTGCTCTTCTTCTTTTTAATACATTTCTTCCACTTTTTAGTTTTCATTCTTAATCTAAATCCGTGGTCTTTTTCTTTTTCTTTTATTTGGTTGATATGTTCTTTTTGTCATCTCTCTTCCTTTCTAAAAATTAATTTTATTTTTTTACTAGTTTATTTATTTACATTTTTTTAACTAACATTTTTTTAATAAACTGTTTACGATATATAATAAACAAATTTTTCAAAAAGTCAAGAAGTATTTGATACTTTTTTTCAATATTTTTAAATTAAAAATAAAAATTTGTAAAAAGGATTTTTACTTTTTATTATTTTTAGAAAAATTTTTTAAACAAAATTGTAAATTATATTTTTTTGAAAATAAAAAAATTAATAAAAAAATATTTTTGTAGAAAGATTTAATTTAAAAAAATATTTTTTTATATTTTTTTGAGAATTGATTTATTTTTCTAAAAAATTTTTTTAAATTTGAAATTTTAAAAAAATATGTTTTATATAAAAATGTATTTCATAAAATTTGTAAAATATTTTTTTAATAAGTAAATTTATTTTTTTGAGTAAAAATTTTTAAATTAAAAAAATTACAAAAATAATTTTAAAAAAATTAAAGTAAACAAAAAAATAGAAAAAGAGTTTTTCCACAATATTATTATAATATAATTTATTTATATTAGTATATATATTATTATTATAGAATGTGGAAATGTGGGAATGTAGAATTGACAAGGGTTTGCCAACTTTTTAAATGTGGAAAACTTTTGCCTAAATTGTGAAAACTTTTTTTCCACTAAAGTTTTCCCACATAGTTTTCCACACTAATTGTGGGAATGTGGAAAAAAAATGTGGATAACCTGTGGGAATATTGATAAATAGGCTCTTTAAAATATATGTGGAAAAAGTATTAAAAAAATGTGGAAAAACTTCTAGAACCCTTATTTATTCAGTAATTAAGAGTAAATAAAAATGTGGAAAACTTTTTGTAAGTTTATTGATTATTTATATTTTTTTATGTTATATTTAATTTGGAAAGAAAAATAAAAAAAGGGAGTTGTTAATATGGAAATGACAGCCTCAAAATCGTGGGAAAAAAATTCAAAAAAATGTTTAAAAAAAGAAAGTAGATGAAATGGAGTTTAACACTTTCTTTAAGAATGTTGAGGCAACAGATTTGTCTAATAATAAGTTAGTTTTAACTTGTAAATCAAATTTAGTAAGACAAAATGTGGAAAAAGTATAAAGAACAATTTGAAGAGTATCTTGAACTTATGTTTGATGAAGAGATAAAGGTGGAATTTGTTGTAAAAAAAGAGATTATTCCACAAGAAGTCGTTTATCATCATAAAGTCGAAGTACCTAGAGAAAAAAATTAGAACAGGCTTAAATGCTAAAAAAATAGATTGGATAATTTTTGTTGTTGGAGAAAATAGTAAATTAGCTTTTTAACGCATGTTTGGCAGTTGTGGAAAATCCTACGCCTGTGTATAATCCGTTATTTATTTATGGTGGATCAGGATTGGGGAAAACCCATTTAATGCAAGCTGTTGGAAATGCTATTTTAGAAAGAAATCCAAATAAAAGAGTGTATTATTCAACTTCTGAAGAATTTTCAAATGAGTTTTTTAAAGTGCTTCAAGAAGGGAGAATACAACATTTTAGGGATAAATTTAGAGCTTTGGATGTGTTGCTTTTTAGATGATATTCAATTTTTTTGAAAAAAAGTTTTTTTGGAAGAGGAGAAGGAACTGTTGAGGAAGAGTTTTTTTCCACACTTTTAATAAACTTCAAGAGTTGGGAAAACAAATAATAATGATAAGTGACAGATACCCAAAAAGAAATTAAAAATTTATCAAAGAGGCTGGAATCAAGGTTTTTATCAGGGTTGTCAGTTGAAATTCAGCAACCTGGATTTGAAACGAGAATGATGATTTTAAGAAATATTGCTCAAACACAAGAAATCGAAATAAGTGATAGCATACTTGAGTATATATCAGATTCTGTACATACGAATGTAAAGGGAGCTAGAAGGCATTTTGACACATTTAAATGCTAGATCAAAATTATTAAATGAGAAAATAACATTAGAACAAGTTCAAGAAATGATTTCCAATAATGCAAAACGCGAAGAGTCAAAGGTTAGTGCGAAGAAAGTAATAGAAATGATATCTACAGAATATAATGTCAGTGTAGCAGATATGAAATCTAAAAAGAGACTAAGAAAAATTGTGGATACAAGGCAAATTACGATGTATTTGCTGAAAAATAATGACAAATTAGGATTAAGTCTGACCGCAATTGGTGGATTACTTGGTGGGAAAGATCATAGTACAGTGATTAGCAGCATAAGAAAAAAATTGAGGCAAAAAGTCAACGAAGACGTGGCTTTCAGAAAAGAAATAGAGACATTAAGACGAAAGATATTCAGATAGATAAAGTTATTAACAATAATGTGGAAAAGATGTGGAAAAACTTTGTGGAAAAGTATGAGGGATTTAAAAGAAGTTTTTCCACATTTTTATATGAAGAGAATGTGGAAAAAAATATCATAAAAAAAATAATAAAAAAATATCATTAATTTAAAATTAAAAAAATATAAGAAAACAAAAATTGATTGTGGAAAACTTTAAAAAGTTATCCACAAAATGTGGAAAGTTTTCCACATTTTCTATATAAACTAACAATCCTTGGAAAACATGATAAATACTAATAAAAATGAAATTTAGTAAAAATATAAATGTGGAAAAAAAATATTTTTGAATAGTTTTTCCACATAGTTATCCACATAAGTTTTTCCACAAAATGTGGATTGTTAAAAAAATAGTTAAATATATATTAATAAAAAAATTTATAAAATTTAATTTTTAATGTGGGAAACTCAAGTTATCCACATTAGTTAAAAAGTTATCCACATATGAATGTGGAAAAAGATGTGGAAATTAGAAGCTAGATAAATAAAGGATTTGAGGAGAATTGTGGAAAAGATGTGGAAAACTTTTTAATTATAGTTTTTCCACAGTGAAAAATTTTAAAAAAAGCAAACATTAATAAAATATATAATTAAAATAAGAGATTGGAGAGAAAAATGGATAAAAAAAATAGCTGAAAACGTAGAAATAGTGGAGATTAAAAACAGATTTTATAAAATTGGATCAATTGTTGAAGTGGACAAATTTGACAGGAAGTGGTTCGGAAGCAAAAAAATGTTTATATTGAATGGAGATGTGAAGGTTAACGGAGAAGTTGAATTGAGACGTGGAAAAAAATCCATGAGGGAGATATTGTTGAATTTAATGGTGAAAAAAATCACGGTTAAGGTGCAAAAAAATAGGCAGTTTTAAAAATATTGTTGAAAGAAAAAAATTTTTAACTATAAAAAGAGGAAAAAAATGTATTTGAGTCAGATAAATTTTAATAATTTTTCGTTGTTTGAATGACAAGAGAATTGAGCTGGATAGGTATTTTAATTTAATATACGGAAAGAATGGACAGGGGAAAACATCGTTGATTGAAGCTGTTCATTTTTTTGGCTACTGGGGAAAAGTTTTAGGACGAAAAAGATAAAAGGAAATGTTGAAATATAATACGAATAGAATTATTGTATTTGGAAAATATATTGACAAAAAAACGGAGATGAAAATTCATTGGCGATTGATTTGAATGAGGACAAAAAGACGTTTTTATATCAATAGAAATAAAGATAAATATATTGAATATGTGGGAAAAATTAAATATAATTTCGTTTATTCCTGAGGATATTGAGATAATTATGGGAAATCCAGGGGTTCGGAGAGGATTTTTTTAATTATGAAATTTCACAGGCGAGAAGAGATTATTTGGAAGCGATTGTTAATTTTGAGAAAAATATTGAGAATACGGAATAAAATGATAAAAGGCGAAAAGAGACTGGAGAAGAAATTTATAAAATTTATAATGAAAGATTTATAGAAGAAGGGGTAAAAATAATTATCCACAGACGAGAATTTATAAAAAAATTGTCAATTTTTGTTAAATTTGAATTATCGAAAATTATTTGATGAAAAAAATCAGAATTAAAATTGAAGTATGATTGTTTTTTGGGAGAGGTTGAAAAAAAGACGAAGGAAGAATTGACGGAAATATTTGAAAGATTGTGTAAAAGGAAGGCGGAAAGAGAGAAACTACAGGGATATAGTTTGATTGGTCCACAAAAAGATGATTTCGTATTTGAATTAAATGGGAAAAATGCAAAATCGTTTTCGTCACAAGGGGAAAAGAAATCAATAATTTTCTCATTGAAGGTGTCAGAGATTGATATTTTGTTGAAGGAAAAAAATGAATATCCGATTTTTTTGATGGATGATATTGCATCGTATTTTGATGAGATTAGGAAAAATAGTATTTTGGAGTACTTTCGTAATAAGAAAATACAGTGTTTTATGACTTCGACTGAAGATTTGAAAATTTCAGGGAAAAAAATAATTGTAGATGGAGGGGATGTGATTTTGGATGAGTGAGCAATCAAAAAAAGTACAAAATTTAAAAAGTTTGGTTAAAAATTCGTATGAAGCAAAAATCGTTTATATTTAGGAATGAAAAAAATATTTATTGTGGAAAAATTAAGAAAAAAATTGGGAAAAAAATTGTGGGAAAACCTCTTGCAGAAAAGTCTAATCCGAAAAAAATTTATTTAAAAAGTTTTTGCAGATAAATACGAATGATACGACACTTTATCATATGATGAGCACGTATTTGAATGTTATAAAAGAAAAGACGAATAAATTTTTGGGGATGGAAGCGATTGAGAGCATTGATTTGAGAAAGCTAAATTACAAGATTCATAGAGGATTGTTAGATGAGTTAATTGAAAATGATGAAATAAGAGGAGATGTTCCAGTTAATCAGATTCCGAAAAGATTTAAGAAAAAAGGTTTTGAAGAGAATTTGAAAAAGATGGAAAAGGTTAGATGGGAAGATATTAGTTTGACTGACGAGGAATTGGAAGAGATTTATGAGAGTCTTGGTAAAATGAAATATGTGGAGTATGCTCAGAAGTTGGAAGAAATTGCCATAAATCGAAGAAAAAAAGATAAATATTTGTTGGCAAATGGGTATCAGCAATGTGAAGAATGTGGAAAAAAATATTTTTGCCTTATAAGAATGAAAAGAATATGTTACGAATGTTATGGGAAAAAAAGAGGAAGATAAATTTCGAAAAAAATGGTAAGATTAATACAAAGGGAGCCATTTGTTAGTGAAAAAAAGGGCTATAAAGATTACAAATCTAGATGCTTCGACGTATTATAGGGTTAGGGACAAGTTGGCACAGGAAGTGTATGAGGATATGCTTTTATTTTTTTGTTTGGAAAAAGGATGAGGAGATAAAGTGTAGTGAAGATTATAAATATGAGATAAAATTAGAGGCAAGAAAAGGCAATTTCAGATTTTTATAAAAAAATTATGTTTATTACAAAATTGGTTCAGATGATAAAGATGTTTTTGGCTATTGAGCAAAAAAAGTTTTTGAAGCGTTTGAATAAAGAATTAAGTTTTAAGAGAAAAGATTTTGGGAAATAAATAAAAATAGACTTATAATATATTTTTTTGTATAATGTAAGATATGTGAAAAGTGTTGAAAAAAAGGGATAAATAAATACAAGAAAGGTAAAATTATAATGAATGTAGAAGAGTTATTGGAAGAGGCTTTGGAAAGCGGTTCAAGATGAAAAAAATAAAGGATGCAGTGATTTATTTAGAAACGATTTTAGAGATAGATAGATATAATTTAGAAGCATTTTTAATGTTGATAAGAATTTATTTAAGAATGGAAAATTATGAGCTGGCAATGGAATATTGTGAGGAAGCCTACGAAAAAAATTCGATAAAAAAATCTAGACGTTATATTTTCTATGGGTCTTTTGTATCAATCAATTGGAAAAAAAATAAAAAAAGCAAGTTTTTTTATTATAAAGAATTTCTTGAAATAGAGAAAAAAATTATCATGTTTTTGTTAAATTTGGGAATTTGTTATACTGAATTAAATTTTTGGAAAAAAAGGCGTTGGAAACAATTGATGAAGCGATAAAACTTGAGCCAGAAAAGTCAGAAGGATATATGGCAAAAAGCTGAGTACTTGGCTGAAATGGGAGACTATAAAGGAGCTTTTAGAAATATATGAAGATAGGGTAAAAAGCAGAAGGTAACAATGTTGAAGAGTATTATCTTTACATGCGAATGGGAGATGTAATGGCAAGAGCTGGAAAAAAATAGATGAAGCAATTCATTATTACAATATCTCGATAAATTATGAAGATACTCCAGATTATATTTTTTTGAAAATTTTTTTATAGTTTGCTAATATCTGAAAAAGAGATACGATGAAATTGAATTATTAATAGTAAATTATAAAAAAATTCAAGTGATGGAAGAAAAAAATATTTGGATATAGAAGGTCGTTTTTTTCATTGGAAATAAAGGACTTTAAAAGAGCTGAAAGAGTTTGTGAAAAAAATTGATTATGTTGTCTCCAGAAAAATCCAAGAGGGTACTTTAATTATGCGTATGTTATGGAATTGCAACATAAATATGATGAGGCATTGGACTATATTTATAAAAGCGAGTAACTATACAGACGATGTTGAAAAAAATAAAGGCTGCTAGAAATAGAATCATGTCTTTGAAAAGAAGATACGGTCGTTTGAAAAAAAGCAGAAGAAAAAAAGAAAAAGAAGCAATGGAAAAAGAGAAAGAAAATAATTTAAAAGCTAGAACAAGATGAAGAAACAAGTGTAGCAGATGTGCTTTTTTTGAAGGAAAGCGAAGGAGTTAAATGAAAAAAATAAAAAAATTACGAAATAAATAAAAATTATGATAAAAAAATGTTTTTGATTGAAATGTTGAAAAAAATTTTTGATAAATTGGGAAGTTATGTTGTCGAGCCAGGAAGAAATGAGATAAAGAGGATAAAGATTAAGAATAATGGTGAAGAAAAAGAAGTAAATGTAAAAAAATTTAAGAAAAAGGATTTTTTTCGCAATTGATTTATAAATATGGGAAAGGTTCTAAGGCTAGAAGATCTTATGAGTATGGGAATAAATTGCTTTGAATTAGGGATACAGACACCAGAACCAATTGCGTATTTTTGATGATTTTTGGTGAAGATAAAAAGAAGTTTTTTTATTTGAGCGAAGAATTGAAATATGATTTTACTTGTCGGGAAGTTTTTGTGGAATGATTTTTGGACTTTCAGACGAGGAAATGGAAAAAAACAGATGCCTTATAGAGATGAAGTGATTAAGCAATTTGCAAAAATTTACAGTAAAATTGCATGAAAGTGGTGTAAAATTTGATGATTATTCGCCAGGAAATGTCTTGATAAAAAAAGATGGAGATAAATATGAGTTTTATTTGGTAGATTTGAATAGAATGAGTTTTTAATACGAAATTAAGTTTGACGACACGAATGGAAAATGTTTCTAAAATGATGGAAGAAGAAGTTTTTTTGCAAGGAAATTTTTCAAAAGGCGTATTCGGAATTTTTGTACGAGATACACAGAAGAGGAAGTTTTTAAAAAAATTGTATCATTTTATTAAGAAACATAAATTTAGAGTGTTTATAAAAGATAGCACGAGACCGTTTAGAAGAATGTTGAAAAAATAAGAGGATTCTCAAAGAAAGTGAGGAAAAATAGAAAAAATGAAAAATTATGATGTGATAGTAGTTGGAGGAGGACATGCAGGAGTAGAGGCAGCTTTAGCTTCAGCTCGTCAAGGTTTGAAAACAGCATTATTTACGATATATTTGGACAGTATTGCAATGATGTCTTGTAATCCTTCAGTTGGAGGACCAGGGAAAAGCCATTTGGTTTCAGAATTGGGAATGTTAGGTGGAGAAATGGCTAGGCATATTGACAGATATAACTTGCAATTGAAGAATTTGAATCATACGAAAGGTCTGGCGTCGAGAATAACTAGGGCACAGGCTGATAAATATTGGTATAGAATTAAAATGAGAGAAATCGTTGAGCATCAAGAAAATTTAGAAATTGTTCAAGGAATTGTGAGCGATTTAATCGTGGAAAATGGTGAGATAAGAGGGATAGAAGATAATTTAGGAGTAAAATATGGAGCAAAAGCAGTTATTTTGTGTACTGGAACTTTTTTGAAAGGGCAGTATATAATTGGGGATGTGAAATATTCGGCAGGACGTCAAGGAGAACCAGCAAGTGACAAATTATCGGATAGATTAGAAGAATTGGGATTTGAGATAGATAGATACCAAACAGCAACACCTCCGAGAATTGCTAAAAAAATTCAATAGATTTCTCAAAAAAATGGAGGAATTAAAAGGTGAAAAAAATCCTAGATATTTTTCATATGAAACGAAAAAAGAGTATAATCAGACATTGCCGACTTGGTTGACATTTACGACTGAAGAAACGATAAGAGTTGGTAAGGAGATGTTGCAATATTCACCGATTGTTACTGGGATTGTTAGTACAAAAGGTCCTCGACATTGTCCGTCGCTTGACAGAAAAATAATGAATTTTTCCTGAAAAGACAAATCATCAAATTTTTCTTGGAGCAAGAATCAGTTGAATCGGATGAAGTGTATATTAATGGATTTACGACTGCGATGCCGCCATTTGCACAGGAAGCGATGTTAAAAACGATAACTGGACTTGAAAATGCAAAGATTGTGAGACATGGATATGCGATAGAATATAATTTTATTCCTGCTCATCAATTAAATTTGACTTTGGAATCTAAAGTGATTAAAGGAATTTATACGGCTGGTACGATTAATGGAACAAGTGGATATGAGGAAGCGGCTTTGTCAAGGATTTATCGCAGGTGTGAATGCTGCTAGAAAAAAATATTAGGGAAAGAGCAAATTGTGATTGATAGAAGTGAAGGGTACATTGGAGTTTTTGATTGATGATATTATTAATAAAAAGACACCAGAGCCTTATAGAGTATTGCCTTCAAGAGCGGAGTACAGATTAACATTAAGACAAGATAATATTTTTTTATTAGATTATTCGATAAAGCTAAAGAAATTGGGCTTTTTGAGTGAAGAGAAATTGAATGAGCTTGAAAATGCGAAAAAAAGGAATGGATAAAGAGATTGAGAGATTGAAGGGAATTACGGTTTATCCAACGAAGGAAACAAATGAGAAATTATTTTTTTGTTTGGGAAAGAGTATGCAGAGAAAAAAATAATGAGGAATTTGTGAAAAACGAGGGGCGAATAATCCAGTTTCGGCATTTGAATTTTTTTGGCGAGAAAAGAGATAAACTATGATAATTTGTCGGAATTTGTGAAAACTGTTGAATTAGATCCGTTGGCGAAAGAGCAAGTTGAAATTGAAGCAAAATATAGGGTTTTTTTATTGAGCGTGAAAAAGCACAAATTGAGAAATTTAAAAAAATTGGAAGAAATGATTATTCCAGAAGATTTTGATTATGAAAAAGTACAAGGATTGAGTAATATTGCTATTTCAGGACTTGTTTATGGAAAAGCCAAGAACAATAGGTCAAGCGAGCAGAATAAGTGGAGTGACTTATAACGATATTGCGTTGTTAATTGCTTTATTAAAATAATTTGTGTTATAATAAAATGATTTAGATTTGATAAAGTTTTTATTAGATAAAGAAAGTAAAATAAATAGGAGGAAAAATGTTAGAAAAATTAGCACACTTGAGAGAAGAAGTGTTAGAAAAACTTGATAAAGTTGGAAATCTTGAGGAATTGAATGAATTGAGAGTAAAAATCCTAGGGAAAAAAGGGGAATTTACGGCGATAATGAAGGAAATGGGAAATATTGCTGCTGAGAAAAGAGCTGAGTTTGGAAAAAAACTACGAATGAAATAAAAAAATGTGTTGTTGGCGAAATTTGATGAAACTACAACTGGCTTGAAGGAAATTGCTAAACAGGAAAGATTGAAAAATGAAACAATAGATGTGACTTTGCCGGGAAGAAAAGCTAATGTTGGATCGCTTCATCCACTTACTAAAACAGTTATGGAAATTAAAGATATTGTTTCTTCTATGGGATTTGACATTGTTGATGGACCTGAAGTTGAGTATGTAAAATATAATTTTGATGCATTAAATATTCCAAAAACACATCCATCGAGGGAAATTACTGATACATTCTATATTAAAGAAAAATGAAGTTGTATTGAGAACGCAAACTTCTGGAATGCAAATTAGATACATGGAAGACAGAAAACCACCATTTAGAATGATTTCGATTGGAAAAGTTTACCGTCCAGACTACGATGTATCGCATACACCAATGTTTCACCAAATGGAAGGACTTATGGTTGGAGAAAATGTTTCTTTTTGCAAAATTTTAAAGCGATTTTTGGAAAAATATTGTAAAGAAAATATTTGGAGAAGACAGAAGAGTAAGATTTAGACCACACTTTTTTTCCCATTTACAGAACCTTCTGCAGAAATGGACGTAGAATGTGGAGTTTGTAAAGGTGAAGGATGTAGAGTTTGTAAAGGGACAGGATGGCTTGAAATTCTTGGAAGTGGAATGGTAAAATCCAAAAAGTGCTTTCAGGTGTTGGAATTGACCCACAAAAATATCAAGGATTTGCATTTGGATTGGGACTTGAAAGAATTACGATGTTAAAATATGGAATTGATGACTTAAGAGCATTTTTTTGAAAAATGATGAGAGATTTTTTGGATCAGTTCTAATAGTTTATAATAGTATTTTTTTAACTAAAAATTTTTGATGGAAAAATTTATTTGAATGTAGAATAGAAAAAAATCAATTGAGTGTTAAAAATGGACGATAAAGAAATCAAAAATGGATGATGAGTATGTACAAAAAAATTTTACGAAGAAATTCGTGAGGATTATGAAAAAAATTCACCAACGAAAAACTTTTGCAAAAAAATAAAATCTGGTAGAAGATAAGTTGAAAAATAACAGATAGTAAAATTGTGGGATTGCCGTATCTTCCAAAAAGGAGCAGAGTTTCCAAAAAGCACCTAATGGTGAGGAAATGCTGATGATTGCACAGATTAATTGCGAGGATTTGAAGGACTAAAGGATTTTTCCACAAAAAGGGAATTTTTACAGTTTTTTTGTATTTGATGATGACGATGCTATGTTTTGGACTCGATTTTGATAATCCGACGGTTCAAGATACTTTTCGTGTGATTTATTACGATGAGATTGAAAGAATTTTACGATGAAAAAGAGCTTGAAAAATATTTATAAACCGCATAATTATGAGGAAAGTTTTTCTTACAAACAATAATGAAAAGTTATAAAATAAAATTTGAGTTACGAACAGAGAAGGAAAAGATTTGAAGAGGCCATTTATAATGTGTTTGATAAACTTTGTAAAGAGAAAAATTTGGAGCAGCATCAAGAAGATTGGCTTTATCGTAAAAATATTGAATATTGAAATGGAATATTCAGAAGAACCACATTCACAATGTGATGGATTTTTGCATTTTTTTACGCAGAGTGATCCGAGAGAATTTGAAGAAAAAAATATAAAAAAATATGATACGGTGCTATTTCAATTGGATAGCGAATACGATGAAAAATACGAAAAAAATGGAAAGTTTGTATTGAGATGCTGGAGTATTAAACTTTTTTTATAAATCGTGAAAAGTTGAAAAAAACAAAGACTTTACAGAAATTCTCTATAATTGGGATTGTTATTAAATAAAAAAAGTTATCCACATTATTGTGGAAAAGACATAATTTATAAATTAAAGAAAGGAGAGGTGATAATCTATAAATTGAGAATTTATAGGTTTGTCATGCAAAAAAATAGAATGCTAATTTCGTTAAACTGGTTAAAGCAATATATAGATTTAGATGGAATAGAAATAAATGAAATGGAAAAATGCCTTGACTATGATTGGTCAGGAAGTAGAAAAAATCGAGGTTTTAGGGGAGAATTTAGAAAATGTTGTAACAGCGCAAATTATTGAAAAAGAAATGCACCCTGATTCTGACCACTTGACAATTTGTAAAGTTGATAATGGGAAAGAAATTTTACAAATCGTGTGGAGCACCTAATCATAAGGCTGGGAGATAAAGTTGTGTTGGCACAAGTTGGGAGCAAAATTAGCTCCAGATTTTGTTATTAAAAAAGGTAAAATTAGAGGTGTAGAATCGAATGGAATGTTGTGTTCTGAAGAAGAATTAAACATTGGGAAAGATTCGGATGGAATTATGATTTTGCCTGAAGATACGCCTGTTGGAGTGCCTATGAAGGAGTATTTAGGAATTAACGATACAGTTTTTTTGAATTGGAAATCACTCCAAATCGTCCTGATTGTTTGTCGCACATTGGGATTGCAAGAGAATTAGGAGCTTATTACAATAAAGAGGTTAAATATCCAAGTTTTGTGATAAATTCAGAAAGTTCTGAAAAAAACGGCTGATAACATTTCGGTTGAAATTGAAGACAGTAATTTAGCGAAAAAGATATGTGGCTAGAATAATTAAAAAAATGTTACAGTTAAAGAAAGTCCAAAATGGTTAAAAGAAAGAGTAGAATCTATTGGAATTAGAAGTATTAACAACATCGTAGATGCTTCAAATTTCATAATGATGGAATTGAATCAACCAAATCATACTTTTGATTTGGATAAAATTGAAGGTGGAAAAATTGTTGTGAGAGCGGGACATGAAAATGAGAAATTGGTTACGCTTGATGAGCAAGAAAGAGAATTGAATAGCGATGATATCGTGATTTCTGATGGTGTGAAAGCCGTTGCACTTGGTGGAGTAATGGGTGGACAAAATTCAGAAATTACTGAAAATACAAAAAATATTTTGTTGGAAGTAGCAAACTTCAATTCACAAAATGTTAGAAAAACTTCAAGAAGATTGACATTATTTAGTGAATCTTCATACAGATTTGAAAGAAGAGTCGATGAAGAAAATGCAATTAATGTGATAAATAGACTTGCAAACATCATTCAAGAAGTGGCAGGTGGAGAAATTTTAGAAGGAGCAGTTGACAATTATCCTGTTCCATATAAGAAAAAAACAGCTACATTAAACTTTGAGAGATTGAACCGTTTTGTTGGGAAAAATATTCCACGTGAAACAGTTATTGGGATATTGACTAGACTTGAAATCGAGGTTGTAGATAATGGGGAAACATTGACATTGACTGCACTCTACTTACCGTGATGACTTGGAAAAATGAGCAAGATTACTTTTGAAGAAGTTATTAGAATGTACGGTTTTGATAATATTGAAAATATTTTACCAAAATTGGATATTAGTGAAAAACCAGTTATTGACACAACAAAACTTTCTACACAAGTGAAATTGATTGCGGCAAATGCTGGGCTTAAAGAAGTTATTAATTACAGTTTTGTACCAAAAAGATGCGATGGAAAAAAATTAAATACACAAGCGTTGAAAGAGAAAATTTAATTGATTTATTGAGACCAATTACAGAAGATTTTTGTAACATTGCGTCCAACATTGCTTTTATAGCTTGTTAAAAAAATGCTAAAGAAAAATATGAATAGAAATGCTACAAATATTAGATTTTTTTGAAGTTAGTAGAACTTTTGTGAAAGCGGAAGAATTGGCGAAGGAAGAAGTAAAATTGGGAATAATTTTGGCTGGAGAAAATAATAAGACATTGTGGAATCCAAAAACCAGTCCCTTATGATTTTTTTATGACTTAAAAGGAATTGTGAAGAAATTTTCACACAATTAAAATTCAATAATTATATGATAAAAACGTTCTGAACAAAGTCAATACCATCCAGGTCGTTCAGTTGACGTATTTGTTGGTCGAATTGATTGAAGTTTTTGGGGAAATTCATCCAGACGTATTGGAAAAACTTTGATTTAGGAAAAACATCAGTTTTTAGTTGGAGAATTTAACATTGACTTGATTCAAAAATATATTGGTAAGAAAAATTAAATATCAAGGAATTGTAAAATATCCATCTGTTCCAAGAGATTTTGCGTTCGTTATGAGAGAAGATATTTTAGTTGGAGATGTTTTTAAAAAAACTATTCAAAAAGTTGATAAAAAGATTGAAAAAGTGGAATTATTTGACATTTATCAAGGTGCAGGAGTGTTGCCAGGAATGAAGAGTGTGGCAATTAGTGTAATCTTTGAGAGATAAAAACAAAAACACTTGAAGAAAAAGGAAATTGTTGATATTTCAAATAAAATCGTGACTAAAAGTTGAGAAAGATTATGGAGCGGTTTTGAGAAAGTAGAAGATAGAATTCAATTTTAAGATTGCTAAGTATCGGATTAAAAAAATGAAACAAAAAGGGGGAAATTGAGGTGTTAAAAAAATTGTGACTCTGCCATTTAATGAGAGGACAGAAGAATTTGAGCAAGGGAAGCTGGAAAGGATATTAGGAAATGTCCAGATTGTGAAGTATCAGGCTGAGCTAGTGAAAATTGAGGGAAATATTACTGGACAGCTTTTTGTTGAATATGAAAAAGGTGGAGAATATTTGATAAAAAAATTTAGAGAAAAATAATTTTTTTGCAAAAATGGAAGAGATATTAAAGAGGTTAACAGAAAATCATGAAGAATATCTTTCAGAAGAAGAAGCTGAACTGTATAAGATTTTTGAAAGGAATGGAGAGCTGGAGAAGCACAAATGCTGGGCTATCCACCTTACATTGTTGCTTCAAATCAGCTTTTAGTTGACATAATAAAGGCAAATCCTAAAAACTGTTGGAGAACTTTCGCAAATAAGGGGAATGGGGAAACGGAAAGTTAGAGATTATGGGGAGGAGCTTTTGTTGATTTTGGAGAATTTTTATGATATGAAAAGTTGAATGAAGAAAATAAAACATGTATTTGTACTGTATTGAATTTTTATGAAAAAGTAGTATAAGACTAATAAGAAACCCAGCAAGAAGATTATCGAATATAGCAAAAAAAGAGACTCTGTTTATTAATTGAACAAAGTCTCTTTTTGATTTAATATCAATTTTTTTTATCCTTTTACCGCATAAACCACAACCGCAAAAAGCAATTACAGCTATAATTACCATAAAAAGTCCACTTAATATCATTGAAAAAAATATTCATCAAATTTCGATTTTTCACGATTTTTTTGATACATAGAAATAGATAGAACGAAAAGAGCATAAAATACATAAAATATTTACAATACCAAATATATGTGACACTGTATAATGCACTTTTAAAAAAATGCAATAAATTGGCTTAAAATTGGGAATTAAACTCATAATTAATGCAATTTTACTAACTTTTTGATGTTGTTCCTTGTCTGAAAGAAAAACTCTTTTTTCAGTTGTTTTTTTGATTACTTCATTGTTCATAAAAATCATCCTCTCATTATTTTTTTATTAAATTTTGTTTCTTCCTTTTCTATATTCATATATTACCACATCAACCTTACGGCAACATTTTTCGCTACTTTTACATTTACCTTACTTTTTTTGGAAAAATTTGGGAAGTTAGGAGTGATTTTTTTGTGATATAATGATTTATGAATTTTAGTGATAATTGGAGGAAGTTTGAAATGGTTGAAAAATATTTGAGAGATAAATGTATTTTAATTGTGGATGATGAGCAGGAAATTTTGAATATGGTTGTGTCGATTTTGGCAGATGGAGGTTATGAAAAATACAAGGACTGCTAGAAATGTAAAGGAAGCGTTAAAATGTGCTAAAGAAGTGGAGCCAGATTTTGCGATATTGGATGTGATGCTTCCAGATGGGAATGGTTTTGAGTTGCTTGAAAAGTTGAGAAAGGACAGTGATTATCCGATTTTATTTTTAACAGCACGAGGAGAAGATGAAGACAAGTTTAAAGGATTTGGATTGGGAGCGGACGATTATATTGTAAAACCTTTTTTGCCAAAAGAACTTTTGTTTAGAATTACGGCAATTTTGCGACGGACTTACAAGGAAGAGAATTTTATTGTGAACTTAAATGGCTGTCAGATTGATTTTTCACGAGGGAGAAATTGTAAAAGATGGGGAAAAAATTTCCTTAACTGCAAAGGAATACGAACTACTAAAAACTTTATACAGAAATGCTGGACGAATTGTAACGATTGATTCGCTATGTGAAGCTATTTGGGGCGAAAATGCTTATGTTTACTCAAATTCTTTGATGACTCATATTAGACGGATTAGAGAAAAAATTGAGAAAGAGCCGTCACATCCAGTTTCTCTTATAACAATGAAAGGATTAGGTTATAAATTAATCGTGGAGGGAAAATAGCATGAAAAATATATTAAAACTTATACGCCGTTTTTGTAATAACAATAATATTAAGCATATTTTTTTGCTTTCTATTTTTTAAATATTTTTTTGTTTGAATTTATATTTTTCAAATATTCGACAGATGATTCGCCTTCAGATAAAACTTTTGAAATAGCGAAAATGATAAAATTTAAAGACAGAAAATATTTTTTGCCAGATAAAGAAATTTCCAATTTGAAAAAGCAAAATATTTGGGCAATTGTGATTGACAATGATTCTAAAAAAAGTGATATGGCAAACAGAAAACTTGCCAGGTGAGATTCCAAAAAGAATATTCGGTATTCGATATAGCACTATTTTCACATCGCTTACATAAAAGGCTATCCAGTTTTTTTACAGCAAAAAAATTAGAAATGATTTACTTGTATTAGGATATCCAAAAGACAGTTACTGGAAATATTCCACAGCTACCTGGAACTATCGTTTAATTCAAAATGTTCCTAATTTTTTTCTTATATTTTTACTATCCAATATATTCTTTGTATTTTTTTGATTTACATTTTTTTCAAATTCAAAAACTTTTTAAAAATCAGTAAATCCAATAATAAAAAGGTATACAGGATTTGCCAAAAGATAATCCAGTAAACATAGATGAAAAAAAGGCGTTTTATCCGAACTTGCAAAAAGTATAAATAAAACTTCTGAAATTTTTGCAAAATCAAAGAGAACAACTGCGAAATAAAGATACGGCACGAGCAAACTGGATTGCAGGAGTTTCCACGACATTCGTACTCCATTGTCAATGATAATGGGCTATGCAAGTCAATTAAAAAAACATCTTCAAATTTATCAGAAGAAATGGCAAAAAAACTTTCTGTTATTTTTGAAACAAAGTGAGCGTATAAAAAAATCTAATAAATGATTTGAATCTTGCTTCAAAAATTAGAATATAATATGCAGCCTTTTGAGAAGAAAAAAGAAAATGCAGTTGCAGTCGTTCGGCAAGTTATTGTTGATTTTTTGAATATGGATATTGACGAGAAATTTCCGATAGAATGGAAGACGAAAAATGAATTTATATCTTGCTTTGTTAATGTTGACAAAAATCTGATAAAACGAGCTTTTAGCGAATTTAATCCAAAAATAGTATTAATCACAATGAAAATGGTTGCACAATTTATGTTTTCAGTAAAAGAAGATGAAAAAAATTGTATAATTTGTGTTGAAGATAATGGAATAGGAGTTTCTTATAAAGAGCTAGAAAAGCTCAATAATACGCCACATTATATGGTTTGTGACAAAAAAATACGACAGAACAGCAGCACGGTTTAGGGCTTCTTATTGTAAAACAAATTATGGATGTCCATAATGGAAAAAGTTGAGATGAAACATAGTGAATATGGGGGATTTAAGGTTAATTTGTATGTTCCTAAAAATCTTTTTTTCCTATTGACTTTTATAAAATAAAGTGATACAATTTCAAAGAATTATGAAAGTAGCAAAAAAATATTTTTTTGTTAGTACAATAGTTCATTAATATTAATCGGATGAAAATATGAGAAGAGATTTTTGCAATATAGCAAAACACCGAAGAAGTGACTCTTTCAGGTAAAAAGGACTCATATTGGACGAACCTCTGGAGAGATTCCGTAGCAAAGGAACACCGAAGGAGCAAAGTTTACTAAATTTTTAGTAAACCTAAACTCTCAGGTAAAAGGACAGAGAAATTACATTTTTTTCGTGAATTTCTTTATTGCAGAGGTCTTAATTTTTTTAAAGACCTTTTTATTTAAAGAAATAAATTCTTTTTCAAAAGAATCATTAAAAAAATTTAGCATAAAACTAAAAAGAAATTCAGGAATAAAGAGAATTCAATCAAATCCAAATAAACATTCCGAGAAATTAAAAAAATATAAAAAAATACAGAAATTAGCTAATTACAAAAAAATAGAAGGCTAAAAATCAAATTACGAAGGAGAAGAAATGTTAGAATCGATTATTTCACAAATCAATGAAGTTTTTTTGGGAAGTATCTTAATCATTTTGCTATTAGGAACAGGATTATTTTATACGATTAGATTAAGATTTATCCAAGTTAGAGAGTTTAAAAAAGGTGTACAGCATTTAACTAAAGGGTTTAATATGAATGGAGAAGAAGCTGGAGAAGACGGAATGTCATCCTTTCAGGCTTTGGCAACAGCAATTGCAGCTCAAGTAGGAACTGGGAATTTAGCAGGAGCGGCCACAGCAGTAATTTCTGGAGGTCCAGGAGCAATATTTTGGATGTGGTTAAGTGCATTTTTTGGAATGGCAACAATTTATTCAGAAGCTGTTTTAAGTCAATTATTTAAAAGAAAAGTAGAAGGAGAAGTAACAGGAGGTCCATCTTACTATATCGAAAAATTATTCAATGGAAATAAATTTGCAAAAGGATTGGCAATATTTTTTTCTCAATTTCATGTATTTTGGCATTAGGATTTATGGGAAATGCAGTTCAATCTAACTCAATTGGTGAAGCATTTCAAAATTCATTCCATGTTCCACGTGTAATAACTGGAGTAGCGGTAGCAGTTTTTAGCAGGATTTGTATTTTTTTGGAGGAGTAAAAAGAATTGCAGCAGTTACAGAAAAAAAATAGTACCGATCATGGCATTTTTATACATTTTAACTTCTGTAATTGTTATCGGAATTAATTATATGAATATTTTTAAAAAGCGTTTGAAGCAATTTTTTTGTTAATGCATTTTTCGACTCAAGCGATTTTTAGGTGGTTTTTTTAGGACAAGGTGTAAAAAAAAGCTGTAAGATATGGAGTTGCAAGAGGATTGTTCTCAAATGAAGCAGGAATGGGGTCAACACCGCACGCACATGCCGTAGCAAAAAGTAAAAAAATCCTGAAGAACAAGGTCACGTTGCAATAGTAACAGTATTTATCGATACTTTTTGTAATTTTAACATTATCAGCTCTTGTAATTTTGACAACACAAAAAGATTTATCAAACTTTACAGGAATTTCATTGACACAAAAAAAGCGTTTGAAGGAGCGTTAGGAAATTTTGGAGGAATATTTATTGCAGCAGCATTGTTTTTTTCTTTGCATTTTCAACAATTATCGGATGGTATTTCTTTGGAGAAGCAAATATTAAATATTTATTCGGAAAAAAAGCAATTTTTAATTTATAGAGTTTTAGTAATGGTATGTATCGTAATTGGTTCAATGCAAAAAAAGTTAATTTAGTTTGGGAAATGGCTGATATGTTTAATGGATTTATGGTAATTCCAAATCTAATTGCATTGTTGTTATTGAGTAATCGAGTTGTGAATGTATCAAAAAAATATAAGATGTTAGACTAGAAACTTTAATCTCGATATGTTAAAAATAATTAAGCAAAAAAATATTTTTTTGTAATTTAAGTTATATTTATGAGATGAAAAAGAGTGAAAAAAATGAGAAAAAGTAAGATTTTTTTAATATTAATGATATTATCAGTTCTGAGCTTAAATTCATGCTTGTTAGCCACAGCAGCTGGTGCAGCAGGAGCAGGAGCATATTATGGAAATTATTGTGCAAATAATAGATCAGCAACAGTTTGTGGTGGAAGATAATTAATTAATTGCGTAGTCTTTAATATTATTAAAGAAAAGGAAAACCCTTGAGAATCAATATTCTCAAGGGTTTTTTTATAATAATTTATCTTCTTGGTTCATGTTTTATGTCACGATTTTTTTAGTTATAACTTTTTTTGGAGCTTTAGGTGCTGTTCTTTTTCGTAGGTTTTTTTATTTTTCATATTTTACGATGTTTCTTTTTTTGGTCTAGGTGGTTGTTTTTCTAGTAGCTGCAAATGATGTAGCTGAAACTCCTAAAATTCCTAAAAGCTAAAATTAATTTTTTTCATTGTATTTTTTTCATATTATATCATCTCCGTTTTTTTCTATTTTTTTGTTGTTTTTTTATCAACAGAGATATAATAACATTTAGTTATGTCAAAATTATGACAAAAAAATAAAATCTTTTATTTATTTTTGAAATATTTAATTTTGCAAATTCGGATTTTGCTTTTTGCTAATTGAGCGTTAAAATTAGGGTTTGTGTGTAATGTAGCAACAACAGCACTTGCAACTATACGAGCTGCATCAACATCACTTTGCCAGTGATATCCACAAATTACACGGCTTTGTCCTAAATCGAATCCTCTTTGAATAATTTCTTGTTGTCTAGCAGGATTAACTTCAGCTAAAACTAAAGCAGTTGCCCATCCAATAGATGTATGTCCTGAAGGATAAGAACCATTTGTAGACAATGTTTTTTCATCTTCTGGACGACATGTAGATTCCTTGAAATACGCAAATGGACGAGTTCTCATATAAGTCTTTTTAGCAGATCTTGTAGCTAAATCTCCAGCATCTTCAATAAGATTTGTAACTAATTTATAAATTTCTGGTGTTGTTTTTGGTGAAATAGTGTATCCGAATGCTTCTGAGAAAGCGTTTGGAAGTCCAGTTCCTTCAAGTTTTGCATCATCATATGCAACTTTTCCTCGAGGAGTATTTCTTTGTAGTTTACCTTTTTCGTACATAGCTTTGTCGTTTAAAAATCCAATGCTATCTACTGCAGGTGGAGGTGGTAATAATTTGTAACTATCTACAACTTCAGAGCTTTTTTTAGATAATACAAATTTGGTTTTGTTGTTACATCATTTTCAGCTGCAAATGATGCAAAAAGCAACAATTAAAAAAAGTACCTAGTAATAATTTTTTTCATTTACGTCCCATCCTTTTCTATTTATATATATTATTCGTAATAGAAGTATACCTCAAATTTTTTTACATTGTCAATGAATTTTTTTATTAGAAATTAATCGCTACTTTCAAACCTTATTTTTTTCTTCTTAAATATTAAAAATACAGGATAACCTTCTTTTGAATATTTTTTTCTTTCAAGAATTTTTTTACTTTTTTCTGAAGTCATTGCTTTTGCTAGTGCTTGTATTTTTTTATCATTTTTGTTGTCTTCTCTAGAAGCTAGAACAATAGCATATCGTCCCTTAGTTCCTTCTTCTAAGAAAAAGAGCGTCTTTTGGCGTAATTCCAATTTTTTTAGCATATGAGAAGGCCAGTTAAATACTAAGTCAGCTTCTTTGTATGCTTGTACAAGTGAAGGAATCAGCAAAGCTGTAATTTTTTTAAGTTTTTTTAATAGAATTATCCACATCTTTTTAAGTTGTACAATCCATTTTTTTGTTTAAGTTTGATTAATCCTTGTTTTTTTCAAGAATTCTCAAGGCTCTATCTTGGTTTGTCGGATCGTTTGGTACAACAACTTTTTGCACCATTTGGAATTTCATTTTTTTACTTTTATATTTTTTTGAATAAAAACCAACATAAACATCATAAATTGCAGCAACTTTCACAAGATGAGCATTGTTTTTTTCTTATTAAAAATTTCCATAAAAAGGAACATGTTGATGGAAATTAGCATCAAAAATCCTTATTAGCTAATCCAACATTTGCAGTGACATAATCTGTCAAAAGAGTAATTTTTAGTGTCATAACCTTCTTTCTTTAAATCTTCAGCCGCAATTTTTTTACGATTTCCTCCATCGGATATCCAGCTGCAGCTACTTTAATAGTTTCTTTTTTTCCACAACTCAAGGCTAAAATTGTTAGCCCAACGAATAAAAAAATAATTTTTTTGAACATTAGTAATTTCTCCTTCTTTTATCTAATTTTTTTGCAATGTAATTGCCTAATATTTGAATGGAAAAGACAATAATTATCATAATTGCAACCATTTTGAATACAAGAGCATAATTGTACTCATTGTAACCGTATCTCATTGCATAATCGCCAATTCCACCACCTCCAACAACCCCCATAACTGTCGAATATGAAATAAAACTAATAATAGACGAGGTTAGTCCAAGAACTAAGCTACTTCTTGCTTCGACAATTAAAAAATGCCAAACTATTTGAAATGATGTAGCTTTCATTGAAAGAGCCACATCAAGAATCCCCTTGTCCACATCATAAAAAGACTGTTCTACAAATCTTGCATAAAGTGCAACCGCCACAACACATATTGGAAAACTCGCAGGAATCAATCCAAAAGCCGTCCCAAAAATCAATCTTGCAACAGGCATTAATACAACAACCAATATTAGAAATGGAAAACTCCTCACAACATTAACATAAATATTTGCAGGAATATAAATTCGCATATTTTCCTTGATGCTCCCTTTATTCGTTAAAAAAAGCAACGAACCAAGAGGAACTCCCAAAAAAATAGCAAATAAAGTAGGAATCAAAATCATAATTAAAGTATCTTTCAACGCATTTAAAATTTCCAAATTCATTGTTTCAAAAAAACTCCTTTCATTTAGTATAAAATAGTGATTAAAGTAATCAAAAATAATACAGATTACTAAAAAAAATGCCAATAAAAAAATTTCTTTTATCTTTAAGAAAATAATCTAAAAGATTATCCTAAAAAAATTCTTTGACAAATTCTAGATATTCACTTTTATGATTGATGATATCATCTTTCACAACATCAAAAGTATCCAAAATTTTCCCTTTCTCAATGACAGAAACACGGTCGCATAACTTTTTAGCAACATCAAGCTCATGAGTAACTAAAATAATTGTAGTCCCGTAATCACGATTAATTTTTCAAAAAAATAATTCAAGAATCTCTTTTTGAATAAATTTATCCAAAGAAGCTGTAACCTCGTCACATAAAAAGTAAATTTGGATTTGTAACCAAAGCTCGAGCAATCGCAACCCGTTGCTTTTTCCCCGCCACTTAGTTCTGAGATAAAGAAACTTTTCTTATCAAGAAGTCCAACAAAATCAAGCGTCTTCTCAATTTTCTTCCTATCAATTTTTTTCTTTTTTTAAAAATAAGTGGTAAAAAGCAACATTGTCAAACACATTTTTATTATACAACAAATTAAATTCTTGAAAAATATAAGAACTTTCGGTATTTTTCTTCCAAAAAAAATTTCCCCAACATCAGCTTTTTTCAATTCCTTGAATAATTCTCAATAAAGTCGACTTACCACTCCCAGATTTCCCAATTATCCCAAAAAAATCTCCCCTTTTTTTCAATATGTAAATCAACTTCCAAATCAAAACTATTCAGCCGTTTTTTTCAAATTATTAATATTTATCATAAAAAAACTCCTTTTTAAATTTTACTTTTTAGAAGATAGAGATATTATATCATAAAAATAGAGTAATTATAAAATTGAAATAGTTATAAAAATTTAATTTTTTTATTGGAAAAAAAGAAAAAAATTGAAAATTATAAAAATTTTTGAGACTGAATATCTTAAATAAAATTTGACATAAAGGCTAGAAACTTCTATTCTTTTTTTGTTATAATTAATAACACAAGATACCAACACCCTTAGGGGAATTTTTGATTTTTTTAGAGAGGTTTTTATGAAAAAAATAAGTTTGTACTATTGGATAGAGATGGCGTAATTAATGTGGAAAAAGTCATATTTATATAAAATCGATGAATTTAAGTATGAAACAGGAGTCTTGGAAGGATTAAAAAAATATTGAGAGATTTGGGGTATAAATTTGCAATAATAACTAATCAAGCTGGGATTGCAAGAGGTTATTATAGTGAGGATGACTATTTTTAAATTACAGAACTTTATTGAAAAAGATTTATTAAAAAAATGGGATTAAGATAGAAAAACATATTTTTTTGTCCACATCATCCAGATGGAATTGGAAAATACAAGATAAATTGCGAATGTCGAAAGCCAAATACTGGGAACTTTTTTTGAAAGCAATCAAGGAATTCAACATTGATGTGGAAAAAAATCGTATATGATTGGAGATAGAGTGACAGATCTAATACCAGCTGATAAATTGGGATTTAAAACAGTTTTAGTGGAAACAGGATATGGATTGAAAAAAATATTGAAAAATTGAAGGAAAAATGATTTAAAATCAGAAATATACAAAAAAATATTTTTAGATTTTTGCAAAAAAATTAAGAAATAAATAAAAAAATGATATATTAAGAAAAATATAGTTGATTTCAAAGATATTTTATTTTTTTAATAATATAATTTTTAAAAAAATATTAACTAAGATAACCATAAGAAAGTACAATTTTAGCCATTTTTTTAAAAAAATATTATTTTTTTAAAAAAATTGAATTTTTTTATTGAAAAAAAGATAAGAAAAAAAAGTATAAAAAAAGGGGCAAAAGCATAAAAATCTTAAATTTGAAAAAAAGAAATAAAAAGTGGTATAATTATAATGATAATATATAATGTATTGAATTTGTTATTGTTTAAGATTATAATTAAAAATAAAGAAATTACATGTGCTATCTATAGGATATAAAAATATTGATAATTTTAATATAGTATTGTTAGTAAAGATTTATTTGTAGAAGTTAGAAACATTTTTCAATCTTAAGAGGAGTTTTTATGAAGGGAATTATTTTTAGCAGGAGGAAGTGGAACAAGGCTGTATCCTTTAACAAAAAGCTATTTCAAAACAAATTATGCCAATATATGATAAGCCTATGATTTATTATCCTTTATCGGTATTGATGTTAGCAAATATAAGAGAAATATTACTTATTTCAACTCCTAGAGATTTGCCAGTGTTTGAAGAATTGTTAGGTGATGGAAGTCAATTGGGAATAAAGTTGAAATACAAGGTACAGAAATATCCAAATGGATTAGCAGAAGCCTTTATACTTGGTGAAGAATTTATAGGAGATGACAATGTTTGCTTAATTTTAGGAGACAATGTGTTTTATGGAGCAGGTTTTTCTGGATTATTAGAAGAGACTGCAAAATTAAAAGAAGGAGCAGTTGTATTCGGATATCCTGTAAAAGATCCAAGAGCATATGGAGTAGTAGAATTTGATAAGAATGGAAAAGCAATTTCATTAGAAGAAAAGCCAGAAAATCCTAAATCAAATTATGCAATACCAGGATTGTATTTCTACGATAATACGGTCGTTAAAAAATCTAAATCAATAAAACCTTCAGCAAGAGGAGAGTTGGAAATTACTACAATAAATGAGGAATACTTAAAAGAAGGTAAATTAAATGTAAAACAACTCGGAAGAGGAATAACCTGGCTTGATACAGGAACTCATGAATCTTTGTTACAAGCGGCTAATTATGTAGAGACTGTACAGAATAGACAAGGTTATTATATTGCATGTATAGAAGAAATAGCTTATAGAAAGAAATGGATAAATGAAATTCAATTAAGACAAATAGCAGATACTATGCTTAAAACAGATTATGGAAAATATTTGATGGATTTGTTAAAATAATATCTAGGAGGTTTTTAATTTTGGAAAATCCTAAGTTATGTATACTTTTAGCTTCTTATAATGGAGAAAAAAATATAAGCGAACAATTGGATTCAATTATTAATCAAACATATAAAAAAATTGGGAATTAATAATAAGAGATGATGGATCAAAAAGATGAAACAGTAACAATTTTTGAATAAATATGAAAAAAAGATGAGCGAATAAAGATTTTGAGAGATGATAAAAGGGAATTTAGGGTTTTTTTAAAAAAATTTTGAAGAATTACTTTTTTTAATGCAAAGGAAGAGTTTGTTTTATTTTTCAGATCAAGATGATTTTTTTGGCTAAAAAAATAAATTAGAGAAATTTGTTGAAAAAAATAAAGGGATCTGGATGAAAAAAAGTATTATCTAAACCGTTATTGGTACATTGTAATTCTTTGGTTTGTGATGAGAAGCTAGAAATAATAAAAGAAAAAAATTTATTGATTCAAAAAAATAGCAAAAACAATTCAAATATATATTTTTTTGAATATATTGTACAAGGATCAACTTCAATGGTAAATAAAAAAATGATAAGAGAAAGTCTTCCATTTTTTAAAAAGTGTCACTTTGCACGATCGTTATTTTCATTTACTTTCACAATTTTTTTAGGAACAAGAGTTTTTTTATAGATGAAAGTTTGGTAAAATATAGACAACATGAAAAGAAATGAAATAGGAGCGAATAGAAGTATAATAAAGAATATAATGAGTAAAAAGTATTTTTTTATGTTGAAGATAGAAAATTGATTGAAGAAATAAAAGAAAAAAATATAAAATGTTTAAGAAAAAAAGAGATTTGAATGATATTGAAAAAAATATTTGGAAGTAACAGATAGAAACAAAAAAATAGATTGGAAAGATTTTTGGTTAAGTAAGTATTTTTCAAATGAAATTACTAAAAAGATTAGTGTTATTAATAAAAGGATAAAATATGCTAAAGAAAAAAAAGGATTTATAGGAGTAGCTTTTTCATAAAAAAAATTTTTTTAGCTACAAAGATGATGTTATTGTTCCAATTCATGTTGGTTCAAAAAGAAAGTAAAGAAAATTTGGAGTATCTAAAAGATTCTTCGGGAGATAATATTTCAGAGAAAAATAAGAATTTTTTTGTGAATTGACAGGTATTTATTGGATGTGGAAAAAAATATAGATGCTAATTTTTATGGAATGATGCACTATAGACGATATATTTCTCTTGAAAATAAATTAGAATACAGATTAAAGAGGATATTGTATATTTTTTTCAAGACTTTTTTTATTTAAAACCAATAATAAATTTGCTTGATATGAGAGAATTATTTCAAATAAAGATTAGTGATGAAAAAAATTAATGGAGCAAAAAAATAAAGAGGCTGTCTAAAAAAATATTACGAGTGAAATGCAAAAAAATATGATGTGATTTTACCAAAAAAAGAGATTTTTTTAATAAAAAGTGTGTATTTACAGTATAAAAAAAGGCTCATATAGTAGAGCATTTAGATAAATTGTTGGAAATAATAAAAGAAGATCATGAAGAGATATATCCATATTATAAAAAAAGAATAAAAAAAGGGGAATAAAATATATCCTTTAAATGTATTTATTATGAAAAAAAAGAATATTTTTTTGAGTATTCTGAATTTATCTTTGATGTATTATTTAAATTAGAGAAGAAGATAAAAAAATTCCTTCAGATCCTTATCAAATGAGAGTTTTTTTGGGTTTTTATCTGAAAGAATGATGTTACCATTTATAGAATATTTGAAAGATAAAAAAATATAAATGTAAAAAGAAGGGGTTATACTTTATTTAGATAGAAAGGAGAAAAATGAAGGAGATATTTGAGTATAGAGCACTTTTTAATAGAGTTAGTAAAAAGAGATATAAAGAAAAAAATATAGGAGATCTGTATTAGGAATACTGTGGAGTATGTTGAATCCTTTTTTAACAATGCTAATCATGGCGATGGTGTTTTCGAGTTTTTTTAAATTTGCAATTGCAAATTTTCCTGTATACTTATTGACTGGACAATTGATATTTAATTTTTATTCAGAAGCAACTGGTACTGCGATGGGCTCAATATTGGAAAATGCGTCTTTAATAAAAAAAGGTGTATGTTCCAAAACATATTTTTCCAATAGCGAAAGTATTGTCAAGCTGTGTTAACTTTGTATTATCATTACCAGGACTGATTTTAGTAATAGTTATAACGAAAGCTCCAATAAAATCTTCGGTACTATTTTCAATAATACCGGTAATATATGTTCTTTTCTTTTGTCTTGGAGTGGGATTGTTATTGGCTTCGGTAGCGGTATATTTTAGAGATATGTTTTCATTTATATGGAGTTCTTTTAACAGCTATAAGTTATTTAACGCCATTATTTTTATCCAAAAGAAATAGTTCCGAAAAGAATATATGTTTTTTTAATAGATTTAAATCCAATGGTTTATTTTTGTTGATTTATTTAGAGATATGGTATATTATGGGAAAATGCCGACATTAGATGAGCATCTAAATTGTATATTTATTATTATCATCGCACTTTTTATTGGAGTAGTGACGTTTAATATGAATAAAAAGAAATTTATACTTCATATATAGGAGGAATATAGTGGAAGAAATAGTAAAAGTGAAGAACGTTTCTATGAGGTTTAACATGAGTTCAGAAATAATTCACTCTTTTAAAGAATACATAATAAAATTAATAAAAACGGCAGCTATTTTTTTAAAGAATTTTTGGGCGTTAAGAGATGTTTCTTTTTCTTTAAAAAAAGGGAGAAATATTAGGAATAGTTGGTTTTAATGGTTCTGGGAAAAGTACGATATTGAAAGTAGTAGCGGGAGTACTGGAACCAACTATAGGAAGTGTAGAAGTCACAGGGAAAGTGGCACCTTTAATAGAATTAGGAGCAGGATTTGATCCAGAATTAACAGCAAGAGAAAATATATTCTTAAATGGTGCTGTGTTGGGATATGATAAAAAATTTATGGAAGAAAAATTTGATGAGATAGTGGAATTTTCAGAATTAGGAGAATTTTTGGATACGCCATTAAAGAATTTTTCTTCAGGAATGTATGCAAGGTTAGGATTCGCAATAGCAACAGTAGTTAGACCAGATATATTAATAGCTGATGAAATTCTTGCAGTAGGAGATTTTCACTTTCAAGAAAAGTGTGAACAAAAAATAAAGGAAATGATGTCCAAAGGTACGAGTATATTGTTTGTATCACATTCGATTGAACAAGTAGAGGAATTATGCGATAGAGTTGTTTGGCTAGAAAAAGGGAAGTTGAAGATGGTTGGAGATACAGAGAAGGTTTGTGAGGCATATAAAAATAGTTAGATAAAAAAATAATAAAATAAAAATTAAGAAAGGAGAAAAAGTAGTAGTGGTAGTTTTCAACTACGAAATTTAAGTAGAGATGAGATATGATTATTTAGTAGTAGGAGCAGGGCCTTTTGGAGCAACTTTTGCTTATGAAGCAAATAAGAGAGGGAAAAAAGTTTTAGTGATTGACAAAAGAGATCATGTTGGTGGAAATATGTATTGTGAAAATATTGAAGGAATAAATGTTCACAAATATGGAGCACACATTTTTTTCATACAAGTAATAAAAAAAGTGTGGGATTATGTAAATCAATTTTTGTACATTTAATAATTATATAAATTCACCAATAGCAAATTATAAAGGTGAAATATACAATTTACCATTCAATATGAATACTTTTAATAAATTATGGGGAGTTGTGACTCCATCAGAAGCTAAAAGCTAAAATTGATGAACAAATAAAAAGAATCTGGAATTACAGAACCTAAAAAAACTTAGAAGAACAAGCAATTTCTTTGGTAGGAAAAAGATATTTATGAAAAAAATTGATAAAAAGGTTATACTGAAAAACAATGGGAAGAAGTACAACAGAATTACCAGCATTTATTATTAAAAAGATTACCAGTAAGATATACTTATGATAATAATTATTTTAATGATAAATATCAAGGAATTCCTGAAGGTGGTTATAATGTAATTTTTTTGATAAGTTGTTAGAAGGAATTGATGTAGAATTGAATGTTGATTTCTTTGAAAAAAAGAAGAATTATTGTCTAAAGCTGATAAAGTAGTGTTTACAGGTATGATAGATCAATATTTTGATTATAAATTTGGTGTTTTTAGAATATAGAAGTTTAAGATTTGAACATGAAACATTAGATGAAGAAAATCACCAAGGGAATGCAGTAGTAAACTATAACGAAAGAGAAGTACCTTATACAAGAATAATAGAACATAAACACTTTTGAATTTGGAAAACAACCAAAAAAACAGTCATAACTAGAGAATACCCAGCAGAATGGAAACAAGGAGATGAACCTTATTACCCAGTAAATAACGATAAAAAAATGCTGAAATATTTAAAAAAATATCAAGAATTAGCAAAAACAAGAAAAAAAATGTAATATTTGGTGGAAGATTAGCTAATTATAAATATTATGATATGCACCATGTATTTGAAGTTGCTTTGGAAGTGGTGGAAGAAGAGTTTGGAGGAATGTAATGAATATAATACAAAGAAGTGTATTTCCTAAAAATTAATTTATGTACAGAGCAAGATTTATACTTTAGAATAAATGAATTTGCAAGTTTAGATTTAAAAAGAAGATGTTATTCATTTTGAGAAAAAAATGGAAGAATTTTTTTACTGATACATATTTTTAATAGTTTTTCATTAAGAAAAGTGGAAAAAAACAATACAGTTATAGAAGATTTAAATCTAAAAAAATAAAATTTAAAGGTAAAAATAAAAAAATAATTTTTTTAAATTAAGTTGTTTATATTCAAGTACTAAAATTTTAAATGAATTTTATTTTGAAAATAAAGAAATTAAAGAGGTTTTAATACCACTATACTTTTTTCAATGAATTAAAAAAATGGAATGTTATTTTTTTGAAATTAGAGGGTTAGAAACTAGTGAAGTATATGGTTTTTGAATATTTTACAAATACTCGAATAAAGAATAATATAAATTTAGGTATAGTTATAACGCATTTTTAATAGACAACAATATGTTTTTACCAGCAATGGAAAGATTAAAAAAAGAATTAATAGAAATTTCGGAATTTAAAGGTAAAAGTAAGTTTAAATATAGTTGATAATAGTCAAAATTTACCAGAAGTAAATGGAATTAACATTATAAAAAAATGCAAATTTAGGAGGTGCTGGTGGATTTACTAGGGGATTAATTTATTTACAAGATCAAAAAAATATACTCATTGTTTATTTATGGATGATGATGCTTCTTGTGAAGTAGAAGGAATAAAAAGAACAATAAACTTGTTAGAATTTGCAAAAAGAAGATAATCTTTCGATAGCAGGTGCTATGCTAAATGAAGCTAAAAAGTTATATTCAATATGAAAATGGGGCAAAAATTTCCAGGGTATTGGCAGCCTATAAATAATAATTTTGATTTGAGAGATTATAGATGTTTATTGAGAAATGAAGAAGAAGTTGCTATACCAGCTTATGGGGGATGGTGGTTCTTTGCATTTCCGCTATCAGAAGTTAGACATTATGCATTTCCATATTTTTGTAAGAGGTGATGATATTGGTTTTGGATTGGTACATAAATTTAATATAATAACATTAAATGGTATTTCTTCTTGGCAAGGAGATTTTTGAAATAAAAAAATGGTGTAGTTCCTGCTTACTTGGATACAAGAAATCATATAATGCAAAGATTTCATAATTTAGCTCCTTGTAGCTTAAAATCTATTATTAGAACAACACTTTCATTTTTAGCTAGAAATCTTCTTACGTATAACTATGAAACAGCTTTAGCGACGGTTTATGCGATAGAAGATGTTTGTAAAGGTCCAGATTTTTGGAGAGAAAATGTAAATATGATTAAAAGAAGACCTGAAATTGCAGCATTAGCAAAAGAGGAAAAAGTTGTAGATATTCCACTAGCAGAAATTGATAGAGCAATAGCTTTCGAAGAAAATGAAAATGGTGAAGAAGTAGAATTGCATGAGAATAAATTGAAAACTTTCTTTAGATGGATAACGTTAAATGGTCATCTAATACCAACAATATTTTTTTAAATCAGGAATAGTTCAACAAAAAAAGGATTTGGAGGAAGACTAAGAAAAGTATTTAGATACAAAGAAGTCCTTTATTTACATAAGTTATCTAATAAAGGATTCGTTTTTAAAAACATAGCAAAAGCAAAAATTTTTTTAAAGTATTATTTAGATATTTTGGTGCAATATTAAAATTGTCATTGAAATATAGAAAATTACATAAAGAGTATTTAGCAACTTATGATGAATTGACTAGTCGAGAATTTTTGGGAAAAACAATTTTATGAAAAAAAGGAAGTAAATAGATGGAAATGTTAAAAAAAGAATTACAACAAACAGAGTTTTATAGAGAGAAATAGTTTAAACTTATTATATTCTATGATAATTACAATATTTATATTAATAATTTGTAATTTTTTTCAAATAAAAGTTTTTTTCTTTTTTTGATGATGCACAAAATGATTACATAGGTTATTTTAGAGAAATAGGAAGAACTTGGCTAAAAGGAGATATCCCATTTATAATCAAAAAAATACATTTATAGGAAATAACCAGATGATAGAACTTAATAAAGCTATTTTTTTGCCACAAAATATTATAATTTCAATATTATCAGTAAAAGTTTTTTTCTTTTTTTGACAATAGCAAGAATAATGGCTTTTTGTTAATTTATTGATAATGTCTTTTTTTCATTAAAAAAATTTCAGAGGCATTGTCTATGGAGAAAAAGTATGGGTTAATTTTATCGTTTTTTTATTTTTGTATTAATCCTATATTTCTTTATATTTATTTACCTTCTTGGTGGGGAGGGCTTTTTTTCACAATCATGGTTTGTAGCTTCATTTTCTAGTATTTTTATTGTTACGAAAAATCTTTTTCTAAAAAAATATAATTTTAAATATTGTTTCTGTATTTTTGCTTATTTGCTTCTTGTTGGGTACATTCTATAATTGCTTATTTTGTAGTTCTAATGTTTTTATTTAGTAGAATGTTTAAAAAAATAAAGAGTATAAAAAAATTGTTAATAATATTGTTAATTACTTTTTGGAATTGTGTTGATTTCTATAAATATTTATTCAGAATATATGATATCTTCTAAATTGTTAAATAGAGCTGTTGGTTATGGAAATTATGATAATTTTTTTAGTTCCGACATTTAATCAAATATTTATGGGATTTAGTCCAGTATATTATAATTTCATGCATAGATATGGTGGATATTTAATGACATATATTCCATTGGGGTATTCTTCTATATATATTCTTTTTGTAGCGTGTTTTTTTCGGAAGATTATACTTCAATTTTTAAAGAGAAAAATGCAAAATTCTTTTTTTAAATTTAATTTTGGTATTTTTTTATATTGAGTCAAACACCATCACAATTAAAACCAATACAATTTCCATTTAGGTTTTTTTAACATATTTTTTTCTGAGATTATGATAGTTTTTTTCAATTTATACATTAAAAAAATATTAAATTAAATTTTTAAAAAAACAAAGAATAAGAATATTTAGTGGTATATTAATAATTTCATCATTATTGTCCTTTTTTTCTATACAAGAAAGATACAAGGAAATCATTTTGGTTAATATTATATTTATTATTTCAACATTAGCATATTTATATTCTATTATCAAAGAAAAAAATTAAGATTTTTTTGCCATCAATGGGTTATTCTATAATGATATTATTTTTTTATGCTGTATATTCAAAGTTCAGTAAATGGAATTTTTGTCATTTCCTAATATAACTAAAAAAATATTAATCTTGAAAATAATTTTAATAAAAATAATTATTTACTTTCATTAACTAATGGAAAGGAACCAAGAGAAAATTTAGAAGATTTGTTATCTGGGCAGTATCTATATTTTTAGAATTAAAGCAATAAATGGTTATACGCCAGTAGGAAATAAAAAAATATTTCAGAATTATTAGGAAATCCTGAATTAGCTCATCATATTTTTTTAATCAAGAAAGAACAGTGAATAGTTTGTCTAGGAGGTATAATGAAGTATGTTATTTTTGATTTGTTAAATATAGGTTCAATAGCAATATACAAAGACCAATTAAATGACGATATAAAAACAAAAAAATAGAAAGTTGTGGTTATGTTCTAAAAAAATGTGAGAAATCCTAATGCAATATATTTTTATCAAAAATAAAAAAATATAGGAAATGTTTCATATGTATCTAATGGAATATCAGTAAACAAACAAACTGCTGATAGAGCAAATTTAGAAAAAAATATCAAATATCGAGTACTTCAAATGGATTTATGGTATTAAGTAAACCTTACTGGAGAGGCTATAGAGCATATGTAAATAGCAAAAAAAGTTAATGTTTCTGATGAAAAAGGATTATTAAAATTAGATAATATTCCAAAAAGGTTTAAATAATGCAACATTGGAGATAAAATATTTTCCAGCGAGTTGGAGAATAACACTTTGGTTAGGATTATTAGGGATAGTTGAAATTATTACTGTTTTAGTTTACTTTTGATAAGACAAAAGATTTTTGATTAAAAAAATTAAAAAAATTAGGAGGAAATAATGAAAGAAAAAAAATATTACTATTTATACCAATGTATAATTGTAAAAAAATCAAATAACAAGAGTGTTGCAACAAATTGACGATACAGTAAAAAGAATTTATTACAGAAGTTATAGTTGTTGATAATGGAAGTACTGATGGTGGGAGAGAAGCTGTATTAGAATATGTAAAGAATACTGACAATGTTGGTTTTTATAAAATTACTAAAAAAAATAAGGAAAATTATAATTTAGGAGGATCTCAAAAAGTTGCATTCTCATATGCAGTAAAAAAAATAATTTTTGATTATTTTATTATTCTTCATGGTGATGATCAAGGAAATATTCATGATTTAGTGCCTTATTTAAAAATCAGGAGAATATAAACAATATGATCGTTTTCTAGGTTCAAGATTTATGAAAGGATCTAAGATACAGGGGTATTCTAAATTCAGAACTTTTTGGAAATAGAGTTTATAATGTAATTTTTTTCGATATTTTTTTAGGAAGAAAACTTTTATGATTTAGGTGCAGGTCTAAATTGTTATAAAGTAGAAATTTTTAAAAAAATAAATTTTATATCAAGTTTCCTGATAGTTTAATGTTTGATTATATTATGCTTATGGCAAGTTCATACTACAAACATAAAATAAAAATTTTTCCCTATAACTTGGAGGAAGATGATCAAGTATCAAATGTTAGAATGTTAAATCAAGCAATTACAACATTAAAATATCTATTTTTCTTTTTTTCTTTAATAAAAAAAGTATAGAAACTAAAGAGTTTAGAGAAAAAAATAATAGATAACTATGAAGCTGAGGAGGTAAAATAAAAAAATGATAATACTAGCTCATAGAGGATATTGGAAAAAAATCATCTGAAAGAAACACAGAAGAAGCCTTAAAAAAAGCATTTGAAAAAAAGGCTATGGAATCGAGTCAGATATTCGTGATTATGATGGGAAATTAGTTATATCTCATGATCCAGCAAACAAAAAAATTGTATGCCTGCAGAAGAACTTTTTTAAAGAACTTGCAAAAATACAATAATAAACTTTGTTTTGCTATAAATATAAAAAGCGGATGGATTAGGAGAAGAATTATCAAAACTTTTGAAAGAAAATGATATAACAAATTATTTCTGTTTTGATATGTCTGTACCTCAAATGATATATTATTGTGAAAATAACTTTAATGTCTTTGCTAGACAAAGTGAATATGAGGCTGAGCCGTTATCATTATATAAGGAATCTCAAGGTATTTGGATAGATGCTTTTTTATGATGATAGTTGGATAACAGAAGAATTGATTACAAAACATATAAAAATGGTAAAAAAATATGTTTAGTTTCACCAGAGTTACATTCTTCACCATATTTAGAATTTTTGGAAAAAGTTAAAAACTTTTGATATAGACTATTCTAAAATTATATTATGTACAGATGTGCCTGATGAAGCAAACGAATTTTTTTAATAAGGAGTTGATTAAATAATGATAAAAGCTATTATTTTTTTGATATGGATGGGGTACTTATAGAAGCTAAAGATTGGCATTATGAAGCTTTTAAATAAGGCTTTGTCTCTTTTTTTGGATATGAGATAAGTAGATATGATCATTTGGTTACTTATGATGGGTTACCAACATCAAAAAAACTTGAAATGTTAAGTATGGAAAGAGGTCTACCAAGAAAATTACACAAATTTATAAATGAATTAAAAACAACAATACACAGTAGATAAAAATTTTTTTACAGATTGTTTTTCCTATGTTTCATCATGAATATGCTTTTAGCAAAATTAAAAAGTGAAGGATATAAATTAGCTGTTGGATCTAATTCAATAAGAAATACAATAGATTTAATGATGCAAAAAAAGCAACTTAAAAAGAATATTTAGATTTCTTTTTAAGTAATCAAGATGTAGAAAAAGGTAAACCAGATCCTGAAATTTATAATAAAGCAATAGAAAAAAATTAGGGTTGAAACCAGAAGAATGTATGATTGTAGAAGATAATTTTAATGGAATTGCTGCGGCCAAAAGCATCAGGAGCTCATGTAATGGAAGTAGAAACGGTCTATGATGTAAATTATGAAAAATATAAAAGCACATATCAAAAAAAGCTGAAGAGGGGTAATATAAATGAAAAATAGTAGTTCCAATGGGTGGAGATAATGAAAGTATTACAACACAATATATGCGATCATTGTATGAAATAGAAAAGAAAACAGTATTGCAACATGTTTATGAACATTTATCAAAAAAATAGATAATGCTGAATTTATATTTATTGTAAAAAGAGAAGATGTTTCAAAATATCATGTGGATGATATGTTAAAATTATTGGTACCTAATGTAAAAGTAATTATAGCTGAAGGAGAAACTAAAGGAGCAATATGTACTTGTTTATTAGCTGTAGATAAAATTAATGATGAAGAGCCTTTGATTGTTGTCGGTGTTGATCAAGTATTAAATATTAATTTGAATGAAGTTGTAAACAATTTTATTGAAAAATGATTATGATGCTGGAACAATTATTTTTTTGAGGATATTCATCCAAAATGGTCTTATGTAAAATTAGATGAAAATGGATTTGTAATACAGGCTGCAGAAAAAGACCGATAAGTAAGAATGCAACTACTGGATTTTTATTATTATAAAAAAAGCAAAAGATTTTTCTTGATTCAGCTACTGCTATGATAAAAAAAGGAGCTAGTGTAAATGGCGTTTATTATGTTGCACCTTCGTTAAATGAAATGGTTTTTAAAACAGAAAAAAATAGGTGCTTATAGGGTTGATAAGTCAAATTATTTTTAATCTAAAAAAACAAAGCGGAAGAGAAGAATACGAAGACTATTTAAAAGGAGAAAAATGATGAAAGTATCACATATTAATGAAATGAAAGGTGGATGGTTTGTAGGAAATTTTGAACCAACACTTTATAAGACAAATGATACTGAAGTAGCAGTAAAAAGAGTATAAAAGCAGGGGATTATGGTGCTAGACATTATCATAAAATAGCAACAGAATTGACTGTTATAGTCAGAGGTACTGTTAAAAATGAATGATATTGAGTATAATGAGGGAAGTATTATAATTATGGAGCCTGGAGAAAAAAACAGACTTTCTAGCAGTAACAGATACAATAACTGTTGTTGTAAAACTTCCAGGTGCAAATAATGATAAATATATTGATAAAGGAGAGTAAAAAGAATGTTAAATATAGTAGTTCCTATGGCAGGAAGAGGAAGCAGATTTGCAAATGCAGGATATAAATTACCAAAAACCACTAATAATGGTTCATGATAAACCAATGATACAATATGTTACAAATAATATAAGACCCAAAAAAAGAACACAGATTTATATATCTTTGTTTACAAGAACATATCGAAAAAAATATGATTTAATAAATAAATTGGAAGAAATTTCACCAAATTGTATTATTGTTCCTGTTGATGGAGTAACAGAAGGGGCAGCTTGTACTGTTTTTATTAGCAGAAAAAAATATAAATAACAATGATGAGATGATGATAGCAAATTCGGATCAATATGTAGATATTGATATAAATGACTATATTAAGGCACAAGAAGGCTATGATGGGCTTATCATGACAATGAAAGCTGATGATCCAAAATGGTCATTTATAAAATACGATGAAAAATAATTTGGTAACAGATGTTCAAGAAAAAAAGTGGTAATATCTGATGAGGCTACAGTTGGAATATACAACTTTGCTAAAGGATCAGATTTTTGTAAAATATGCAAAACAAATGATAGAAAAAGAAATCCGTGTAAATGGTGAATATTATGTAGCTCCGGTATATAATGAAATGATAAAAGATGGGAAAAAAATAACATTTTACAATATTGGAAGTGAAAATAATGGAATGTATGGTTTAGGGATACCAGCAGACTTAAATAAATTTTTTTAGAAAATCCTATTTCAAAGAAAGAATTTTAAAAATAATGAAAAAAATTAATAATACAATTTTTTTAAATTTTTTTATTGATTTCAGGAACAGGATGGTTAATAGATACGACAATATATACAATATTAACTGTTATACTTAAATATAATGTGATTTTTTTCAAATATACTGAGTTCTATTCCTGCGATAACGTTTGTGTTTTTTTGTGTCTACAAGAAAAAAATATTTTTTTAACGCATATAGGAAAAATTCAGTTTAAAAACAGAAATATTTAATATATTTTTATATCAAATAATTTTAATAACGACTGTTTCATTAATTGGACAAATATTGTATAATATCTCAGAGAATCTTCTAAGTAATAAAGAATTATTAAAAAAATAATAATAAAATTGACAATAACTCCAATTACGATGATAACTAATTTTTTTGTTATGAAATTTTTAGCAGAAAAAAATTATAGATGAATTTTTGATCTATAGAGATAGAGTATAAGAATAATTATGACTTTAGTATAAAGAATCCTTACTAATCAATAATATTTTTGATTTTTGTAAGGATTTTTTTAGAAATATACGAAATATTTACAATAAATTTTCAAAATAATAAAATAAAAAAACGTAAAAAATACCTTTTTTTAAATAATAAAATTGATTTATAAATAAAAAAATAGGGGTCTAAAATGGAAAATATAATTGTAAGAATATTAGATATTCAAATACAAAAATTAAAAAAATGTTCAAAATGGTAAAATAAATTTTTTTAAATTCAGATATAAAAAAATACAATGAAGTTAGAATTGGGAGACATTTTTAGGAATTTATGGTCAAAATGGTTCTGGAAAAAAACAAAGTTATAGATGTATTATTTATTTTGAAATCAATTTTAATTGAAAAAAACAAAAAAAGAAGAAATAAGCAATGATGGGATAAAAAAACATAATAGCAGATTTACGTTCTATAAGAGAAGGAAAACCTATTTCATTAAGATATGAATCAGAAGGGATAAAAAAAGAATTGTTTCAATATTGGGAGTACTTATAGCAGTCTATAATCAACGTTCAGTCTGTTTGGCAATAGATGAATTGGATTCGGGAATTTTTGAATATTTGTTAGGAGAAATACTGGAAGTGTTATCTAATGAGATAAAAGGTCAAGTAATATTTACTTCTCATAACCTAAGAATTCTTGAGAAAAATTGATAAAAAGAAAAATAGTATTTTTCTACAACGAATCCAAATAACAGGTATATAAAAATTTAAATATGCAAAAACCAAGTAATAACTTGAGGGATATGTATTTAAGGGAATTAATCATTCAAGAACAGGATGAGGAATTGTATAAAGAGACAAAACAATCTGATATAAAGAGAGCTTTTTTTATAGAGTGGGGGCATCACTTAGATGGAAAAAAAGGTAAAAAAATTTAAATTCAATAAATAAATACAGTAATTTTTTTGGTTGTTTTTTTGTGATAATTATTAAATAAAAAAATACCAAAAAAAGAAAGGAAAAAAATTTATGAAAAACATACTAGTAATCGGAGGGCAGGATACATCGGTTCTCATACAGTAAATCTATTAAAAAAAGTGGATATAATCCAATAATTTATGATAATTTATCAAAAGGTTACAAAGATGTAGCTGAAATATTAAATGTAAAATTTATAAAAAGGTGATTTGGGAGATAGAAAAAAACTAAAAGAAGTATTTGAAACAGAAAATATTACAGCAGTTATGCATTTTGCAGCATTTATTGAAGTTGGGGAATCAGTTCAGGAACCAGCTAAATATTATGAAAATAATGTTGTTAAAGTAACAAAATTATTAGATCAAATGGTTGAATCAGGAGTTAAAAACTTTATTTTTAGTTCTACAGCAGCAACTTTTGGAGAACCTGTTAAAGATAAAATAGACGAAACTCACCAACAATTACCGATTAATCCATATGGTAAGAGTAAATTAATGGTAGAAAAAAATACTTGAAGATTATGATACGGCATATGGTTTAAAAAGTGTTGTTTTGAGATATTTTAATGCTAGTGGAAGTGATAAAGATGGAATAATTGGAGAAAGTCACATTCCGGAAACTCATTTAATACCATTAATTTTACAGGCGGCTAGTGGAAAAAGAGAGAGCATAAAAATATTTGGAGATGATTATCCAACAAAAGATGGTACTTGCATAAGAGATTTTGTTCATGTTTATGATTTAGCAAAAGCACATATTTTAGGTATGGAAAAAAATGTTGAAAGAGAATAAAAGTTTAAATTACAATCTTGGAAGTGGAGAAGGTTTTTCGGTTAAGGAAGTTATTGAAAAAGTAAAAGAAGTAACTGGAAAAGACTTTAAAGTAGAAACTGTAGAGAAAAGAGCAGGAGATCCAGCAGTATTAGTTGCTAATAGTGAAAAAGGCTAAGAAAGAATTAGGATGGGAGCCTGAATATTCATTAGAAGAAATTATTAACTCAGCTTGGAAATGGGAAAAATAATAGAAGATACTAGATTAAATATAAATTAGGAGATTTTTTTCAAGATGAAAAATACTACTAACAGGCTCAAATGGCCAATTAGGCCACGATTTCAAAAAGATATTTGATAGAAAAAATATCGAATACATTGCAACAGATCACAAAGAATTAAACATTACAAATGATGAAGATTTAAACAGATTCTTTCAAGAAAATGAAGGAATTACTCATGTGATAAATTGTGCAGCATACAATGATGTTGATAAAGCTGAAACTGATAAAAAGGTTTGGTTGTTAAATGCTGAGGCACCTAAGAAATTGGCTGAATTTTCTAAAAAGATTGGGGCGATTTTTGTTACTTATACGACAGATTTTGTATTTGATGGGGAGAAGAATTCTCCTTATATGGAAGATGATAAAACGAATGGTGTTTCAGAGTATGGAAAATCGAAGGCCCAAGGAGAAAAAGACGTTTTGGAGGCGTATGATAGATCATTTGTGATACGGACTTCATGGGTATTTGGGATAGCTAATAACAATTTTAATAAGCAAGTTATAAATTGGAGTAAATCTCGAAATGAGTTGAATATTGTGGATGATCAAGTGTCAGTTCCAACTTACTCAATGGACTTAGCCGAATTTTCATGGAAATTGATCCAAACTGAAAAATTTGGATTGTATCACATTACAAATGATGGAATTGCAAGTAAATATGACCAAGCTAAGTATGTTTTAGAAAAGATTGGTTGGAAAGGAACGTTAGGAAGGGCTAAAACGGCTGATTTTAATCTTCCTGCAAAAAGACCAGCTTATTCAAAATTGGATTCTAGTAAGGTAGAAAAGTTGCTAGGAGAAAAAATTCCTACATGGCAGTCAGGAATTGATAGATTTCTTGAAGAAATGAAGGAAAATGGAGAATTGTAAAATAGAATTTTTATTGAGAAAGGCTAGATTTATTCTAGTCTTTTTTTGTATAATAGAGGTGAACGTATGTTAGAAGAAGTAGGGAATTTTTAGAAAGGGAATGAAGAAAATATGAAAAAGAAGAAAAAAATTGCCGATTGGAATATCGAATTTTAAAGATATAATTGAAAAAAATTATTATTATTTTGATAAAACGAGATTTATAGAAGATATTTTTGGAAGATGGAGCACAAGTAAAACTGTTTACTCGTCCAAGAAGATTTGGGAAAACATTGAATATGTCGATGTTGAAGTATTTTTTTGATGTTAAGAATAAAGAAAAAAATAGGAAGTTATTTGAGAATTTAGAAATTTCTAAAAGTGAATATTTTTGGAGAACAGGGAAATATCCAGTAATTTCAATTTCGTTTAGGAATTACGATAAAGAAAATTGGGAAACAGGTTTTAGAATTATAAAAACAACAATTGCTAATGTATATGCAGAGAATAAATTTTTTTAATGGATAGTTTAGATAAAAAGGGAACTACAGAAATTTGAGGATATTTGGTTAGAAAAGGACGATGGAGATTGGGAAGGTTCATTTAGGAATTTGGTGCAATATTTGTATGAATATTATGGGAAAAAAAGTAGTAGTGTTGATAGATGAGTATGATCAACCGATAATAGACTCATATATTAAGGGATATTATGATAAAGCCATCAGTTTTTTTAAAAGTTTTTATGGATTGGTTTTGAAGGATAATGAATATCTTGAAATGGGAGTTATGACTGGTATTTTTAAGGGTTGCGAAAGAGAATATTTTTTTCAGGATTGAATAATTTGGAAGTTCATACGATTTTTGGATAGTGAATTTACAGAGTATTTTTGGGATTATGGAAAATGAAGTGGAGGACTCCCTTAAAGATTTTTGATTTGGAGTATGAATTAATTGATGTTCAGAAGTGGTATAATGGATATTTATTTGGAGAAATGAATGTGTATAATCCATGGTCGATTATTAATTTTTTTAAAACGTGGAAAATTAAAAACCTTATTGGGTAAATACAAGTGGAATGGATTAATTAAATTATATTTGCAGAAATTAAAAGATGAAATTTTTTTGATGATTTTTTTCAAAAATTATTGAATAAAGAAAGTATTTTTAAAAAGAGTTAATGACAATATGACTTTTTGGGAATTTGAGGCTAACTTTGAAAAAAATATTTGGAATTTGTTTTTTTCATAGCGGATATTTAACTTTGAATGAAGGATATAATGAAGGTGAAGAAGAAATTCATTTAAAAAAATACCAAATGAAGAAATTTTTAAAAAAATGTTTTTCTGAAATGTTTATTGAAATATATTTTGAGAGTTATGAAACTTTTTCTGTATATGACCAATGCGTTAAAAAAATGGAGATATTGAAAAAAATTCAAATTAGAGTTGAATAAAAATTTTGTTGGAGAATGTAGGAATTTTTTTGATGTGAGTGGAGCGTATAAAGAACAGTTTTATCATGGTTTAATTTTTAGGATTAATTTTTAAAATTGAAGAATGAGTATGAAATCACATCGAATAATTTTTTTCGGGGAAAGGTCGCTATGACTTATTGTTGAAACCGAAAAATATTTTTAAGAAGGAAAGAAGGCATTATTTTTTTGAATTAAAAATTGTAAATGTGACTGAAAAAAATTAGATAAAAGATCAAATTAGGGAAAAAAACTTAAAAATGAGTGTGAGATTGCGTTGAAACAAATTGAAGAAAAAGAATATGTTTCAGTTCTAAGAAATGCTGGGATTGAGAAAGTTTTGAAAATTGGGATTGCATTTTATGGGAAAGACTTTGAGGTGAAGATTGAGAGGAAATAAAAATACTATATGAAGGTAGAGGGAAAAAAATAAATTTAGATTGTGAAGAATTAAAAAAATTTTGTTACTTCTTTGAGCTATTTTTTTGTTTGTAAAAAGTTAAAAAAATATGGTACAATTAAAAGGGTCTCTAAAAAAATTTGGAATAGTAGAAATAATAAAAAAAGAGATTTTCTTAACAAAAAAAATATTATACATAAAAAGTTGAAAAAAATTTTAAATTTTAAAAATATAGAAAAGTAAAAAGGAGAACTTTATGAAAAGAATAAGAAAAAGCAGTGATACCTGCAGCAGGATTAGGAACAAGAGTGTTGCCAGCGACAAAGGCCCAGCCTAAAGAAATGTTAGTTATTGTAGATAAACCAGCATTGCAGTATTTGGTTGAGGAGCTGATTGCTTCTGGAATTGAGGAGATTCTTATTGTTACGGGGAGAAATAAGAGTTCAATTGAAAATCATTTTTGATTATTCGTTTGAGTTGGAAAAAAACGTTGGAGGAAAAAGGAAAATTAGAGCTTTTTGAAAGTGGTTGATGATATTTCAAAATTGGCGAATATTTATTATGTCAGACAGAAGAAACCGTTAGGATTGGGACATGCGATTGGTTGTGCAGAAGCGTTTATTGGAGATGAACCGTTTGTAGTAGTGTTGGGGGATGATATTATTTATACTGATGAGAGTAAAGGTGAGGCTCCTGTTACAAAACAATTGATTGATAAATATGTTGAACTAAATGGTGGAAATATTTTGGGAGTTCAAGAGGTAGCTGAAAAAGATGTTAATAAATATGGAATTGTTAAGCCTTTAGAAATAATTGATGAGAGAACAGTTGAAGTAGAAAATTTTGTGGAAAAACCATCGTTGGAAGAGGCACCTAGTAGATTAGCTGCATTGGGAAGATATGTGTTGGAACCAGAAATTTTTGGATATTTGAAAAATACGAAGCCTGGAAAAGGTGGAGAAATTCAGTTGACAGATGCAATTTTGGATATGAAGAATGATAAAGGGAAATTGTATGCGTATAATTACGATGGATTTAGATATGACACAGGGGATAAATTTGGAATGTTTGTGGCAAATGTGGAGTTTGGATTGAGACATCCTGAATTGAAGGATAGAGCGAAAGAATATTTGAAAAGAATTGATGGAGAAATTAAATAAAATAAAGTGAGTTTAAGGAAGGAATTAAATGAAGAAATTAAGTATATTAGTGTTAATCGGTATTTTGAGTTTAAATAGTGTAGGATTAGCGGCCAAAAAAAGAAGAGTAAAGTAAAAAGAGTAGTTGAGAAGATAGAAAACAAAATAAAAAGGGAAAAAAATCAGAGGAAAAATATAGATACAAATGCAAATTCAAATTCAAATAATAGTATAACAACGGAAAATGAAGTAAAAAGATAAAAACAGAAGAAACAAATACTAATAATGAAAATTCAAAAGGGAAGAAGAAAACAGTATTAGGTAAAATTTTCAAGAAAGACGATAAAGATTCTTGGCAGTTGGTATGGAGTGACGAATTTAATGGAGATAGTTTAGATTTATCAAAATGGTCTTACTGGGGAGATGATGGTTTACCATGGAATGCAGGAAATTATTTGGATGAAAATGGAAATTTAGTTGATCAATCAGGATTTAAAGTAAAAACACTACTATTTGAAAGATAATGTTAAAGAGAAAGATGGAAATTTGATTTTAGAAGTGAAAAAGAGGATGGGAAAACAGTTGATATAAATGGGCAACGAAGAAGGATTTTATATAGTTCGGGAGCAGTTCATACTAAAGGAAAAATTTTTCTGTACAAGAAGGAAAAAAATTGAAATGAGAGCGGCTATGCCAAAAGGTGTAGGAACTTGGCCTGCATTTTGGTTGTGGCCAGAAAGTTATGATAGTAGAAATTCTTCGAGACCAGCTTTAGGTGAAATTGATATTTTTTTGAAATTTATGGTTCAGATTTAACAAAAAGTAACAGGAACTGCACATGTTTTTAAAAAGCAGATAATACTTATAAAAATGTTTACAGGTAATAGTGAAAAAAATCAGAAAAATGAGGATTTGACTAAATTTAATACTTATGCGATAGAATGGAATTCAGATGAAATTAAATGGTTATTTAACGGTAGAGTTTTTCAAAAGAAGAACAATGAAGCAAATGGAAAAAGAAGGTGGGCAGAATCCATTTAAAGAACCTTATTTTTATTATGATAAATGTAGCATTAGAAAATAAAACTGGAAGCGATGGAGATGTGGATTTTTCCTACAGAAATGAAAGTAGATTATGTAAGAGTTTACAAGAAAAAAATAGAAGGAGAACAATTTAGTGGAAATTAGAAAATTCAATAAGGATGAGATTAATATATTTTTCTGGTTCAGCTAGTTTGGAATTATCAAAAAAATAGTTGAATATTTGGGAGTAGAATTATCAGAAAAATAAGATTCAGAAGTTTGCTGATGGGGAAATTTTTTACGAAATCACTGGAAAGTATTAGAGGAAGTAAGGCATTTGTTATACAATCGACTTCTGGTGATGTGAATGAAAATATTATGGAGTTGTTGATATTTATCGATGCGTTGAAAAGATCTTCAGCGAAGGAAATAATAGCTGTAATTCCGTATTTTGGGTATGCTAGACAAGATAGAACAGCTGATCCGAGAGATCCTATTACTTCAAAATTAATTGCAAATTTATTGTCAGCAGCTGGAGCGACTAGAATTGTTACGATGGAATTACATAGAAAGCAAGTACAAGGATTTTTTGACATTCCGTTAGATCATGTGGAAGCATTACCTATTTTTGGCAGATTATTTTTGAGAAAAAAAGGGTTTTTCGCAAGATGAGAATACTGTTGTTGTTGCACCAGATATTGGTTCAGTAAAAAGAGCGAGAGAATTAGCAAAATGGTTAAAAATACCGTTGGCGATAATTGAGAAAAGAAAAAATGAAGATGGCGAGCACAATGTTGAAAATATAATTGGAGATGTACGTGGAAAGAAAGTTATTATAATTGATGATATGATAAATACGGCAAAAAAACGATAGAAATGGCTGCAGATGCATTGATGGAAAATGGAGCAACTGAAATTTACTGTTGTGCGACACATGCGATTTTTTCTGATTCGGCTGTTGAGAGATTGAAAAAATCTCCAATAAAAGAAATTATAGTGACAGATACAATTGAATTGTCAGAGGATAAAAAAATTTGATAAATTAACAATTTTGTCAACAAATGAAATTTTTTTGGAGAGGTATTAAGAAGAATAGTTACTGGAAAAGAAGTAAGTAACTTATTTAAAAAAATAGAGGTATAGTTATGTATGATTTTACAGCGAGTATAGTGACTTACAATACTCCAACAACAGATTTAGAAAAAAATAATAAAAATGTTTTCAAAAAGATAAAGTTGAATTTTAAATTGTGGATTTCAGATAATTCTGAGACGGATGCTTTAAGAAGTTTTTTTGAGAAAATAAATGACGATAGAATAGAATATATTTTTAATAATGCGAACAAAGGTTTTTGGAGAAGGACATAACCGAATTATTAAAAAAAGTGGCAGGCGATCCAAAATTATCTGAATTTCATTTAGCAATTAATGCAGATATTTATTTTTAAAGAAAATACAATTGAAAAAAATTATCGAGTACATGAAAGAGCATGAGGAAATTGGACAGATAGGGCCTAAAATTACAGATGAAAATGGAAATTTTAGTTATCAGAACAAATTATTTCCAACGCCAATGAATTTGATTTTTTAGCGTTTTTCTTCCATTTAAAAAGTATTATGGGTAAAAATGAATGATGACTATGAAATGAGATGGTCAGATTTTTAATCAAATAATGGAAGTTCCTTTACTTTCAGGATGTTTTATTTTTGCAAGGGTTTCAGCTTTAAAAAGAAGTAGGTGGATTTGATGAAAGATATTTTATGTACTTGGAAGATTATGATTTATGTCGAAGAATAGGACAAAAATACAAGACTGTTTATTATCCTTTTTCAGAGATAGCTCATAAACATGGAAGAGGTTCGTATAGATCAAAAAAATTATTAATATACCATATAGAATCTGCCATTAAGTATTTTTAATAAATGGGGATGGTTTTTTTGATAAAGAGCGAAAAAAATTAAAAATGATGAAACTAGAAGAAGATATTCTAAAGAAAATAAAAAAATAAGAAATTTTAAATTTAGAATATTAAAATATTTTAAGCATAAGTATTAGATTATAAATTTTTTTAATTTAATATTTATGCTATTTTTTTAGTATTTGAAAGAAAAAAATATAAGTTTTTGAGGTTTAAATTTAAAGTGATATAATTATAAAATATGAGTTGTTTAGGAGGAAAATAAATGAAAACATATTTAGTAACAGGAGCAGCGGGATTTATTGGTGCAAACTTTTTGAAATATATTTTGAAAAAGTATGAAGGGAAAGAAGATATAAAGGTTGTAGTTGTTGACTCGTTGACTTATGCGGGGAATTTGGGGACGATTAAAGAGGAATTGAAGGATGAGAGAGTAAAATTTGAGAAGGTCGATATTAGGGATAGAAAAGAGATTGAGAGAGTTTTTTCTGAAAATGATGTTGATTTTGTGGTGAATTTTGCGGCGGAATCGCATGTTGATAGATCGATTGAAAATCCACAAATTTTCTTGGAAACAAATATTTTAGGAACTCAGAATTTGTTGGAAAATGCCAAAAAAAGCTTGGACTGTTTCAAAAGATGAAAATGGATATCCAATTTACAAAGATGGTGTGAAATATTTGCAAGTGTCTACTGACGAGGTTTATGGAAGTTTGTCTAAGGATTATGAAACAGCGATTGATTTGGTAATTGAAGATGAAGAAGTTAAAAAAGTTGTAAAAAATAGAACTAATTTGAAAACTTACGGAGATAAATTTTTTACAGAAAAGACACCGCTTGATCCTAGAAGTCCTTATTCTGCTTCAAAAACAGGAGCTGACCACATTGTAATTGCATATGGAGAAACTTACAAAATGCCGATAAATATTACAAGATGTTCGAATAATTATGGTCCGTACCATTTTCCAGAAAAATTGATTCCTTTGATGATAAAAAATGTGCTTGAAGGGAAGAAATTGCCTGTTTATGGGAAAGGTGACAATGTAAGAGATTGGCTTTATGTTGAGGATCACTGTAAAGGAATTGACTTGGTTGTGAGAAATGGAAGATTGGGAGAAGTTTACAACATTGGTGGATTTAATGAAGAGCAAAATATTAATATTGTAAAATTGGTAATTGATATTTTGAAGGATGAAATTACTGCGAATGACGAATACAAAAAGGTGTTGAAAACTGACTTGGCGAATGTAAATTATGATTTGATAACTTATGTTCAAGATAGATTGGGTCACGATATGAGATATGCGATTGATCCTTCAAAAATTGCGAGGGAACTTGGATGGTATCCTGAAACTGATTTTGAAACAGGAATCAGAAAGACAGTAAAATGGTATTTAGAAAATCAAGAATGGGTAAATGAAGTTGCTTCTGGAGATTATCAAAAAAATATTATGATGAAATGTATGGGAATAAATAGAGATATTTAATAACGAAGTTTTGAATTTTTTTATAAATTATGATTTTTTTGATTTTAGATTGAGAAGAAGGATTTTACTATAAAAAAAGGATTAAAGATTAAAAAAATAAAAAAATAGAAAAATAGTAGTTTTTATAAAAAAATGAAACAAAATAAAAAGAGAGGAGTATATGGCATTTATTACGATGTCATACAAGAAAAATTATGAATAATTTTTGAAGTAATTAAAACACCAATAAAAGATTTAGTAGTAATTCAGCCAAAAAGTTTTTTTGGAGATGAAAGAGGATTTTTTTCTTGGAAACATATAATAAAAAAAGTCGTTTGAGGAATTGGGACTTACGATGGAATTTGTTCAAGATAATCATTCAAAATCGAAAAAAGGCGTATTGAGAGGGTTGCATTTTCAAACTCAAAATACTCAAGGGAAACTTGTTAGGGTTGCAAAAGGTAGTGTTTACGATGTTGCTGTTGATTTGAGAAAGGATAGCGAAACTTTTGGTAAATGGTATGGAGTTTTGTTGACAGAAGCTAATAAGACTATGTTTTATGTGCCAGAAGGATTTGCGCATGGATTTTTGACATTGGAAGATGACACTGAATTTATGTACAAATGTACGGATTTGTATTCTCCAGAATATGATAGCGGAATTATGTGGAATGACGAAACTATTGGGATTGACTGGAAATTTGAGGAATTTGGGATTGATCCTAGTGAATTGACAATTTCTGATAAGGATACTAAACATCAGAATTTTGATAGAAATAAGAAATATTTTTGAAAAAAATATTAATGTTGCAAGAGTGTCTAGAATTTTGTCTGAACTAATAGAAAATCTAGTAAATTAAGTACTTCGCTATTTTTATTTACACAAAAAAATTTTTACACCCTTAATATTCGTATAGAAGTTCTCATTTTTTTATTGAAATGGGAACTTTTTTTGTGCAAAAAAATATTTTTCATATTTTTTTAGAGCGAATTATGTTATAATAAATTAAAATTATTTTACTTAAATTTTCAATATTTGTTTTAGTGTTATTTGTTTAGATAAATTTAGAAAAAAATTGAGTGAATTTTGGATAAAAAAGAAGGAGGTTTGTATTGTGAAGAAATTAGAGGAGAGTAGAATTCTTGCTATGGCTCCGAATGCTTCGGCGATTTCAAATGCAAAAAAATTGTGCGATAAAGGGGCATTTTTGAAATTATGGCGTTCGGTTGACGATACTTTGTATATGGGCGAGTGTAAGGGAAGTGGGAAATCGAATTATACGGTTTCAGTGGATTTTATTGATGAAGAAAATCCTGTTACACGATGTACTTGTCCAAGTAGACAATTTCCTTGTAAGCATGGATTAGCTTTGTTATTTGAGATATTGAGAGGGAAAAAATTTGAGGAGTGTGAAATACCAGAAGATATTTTGGCGAAAAGAGAAAAAAAGGAAAAATTGAAGACTAAAAGGGCGAATGAGGAAAAGGAAGTTAAGAAAAAAACTTCTTCAAAAGCATCTAAATCAGCTAGAACAAAGAAAATTAAAAAGCAACTTGAAGGGCTAGATTTGATAAAGAAAATAAGTTCGCAATTATTGAAAGTTGGACTTTCTGCAATGGGGAGTGTTTCGATTACAGAGTATCGAGATATTGTAAAACAATTGGGAGATTATTATTTGCCAGGACCACAAGTTTTGTTTCAAAGATTACTTTTGGAAATTCAGGCGTATAAAGAGGATCAGGATAAGGGACATTATCAGACGGCTTTAGAATGTTTGAAAAAGTTAAGGGCGATTGAGAAAAAAGGTAGAGAGTTTTTGAATGAGCAACTTGAAAAGAATGATCCAGAATTGACGGATAATACGTTGTATGAGGATTTAGGAGGCGTGTGGAAGTTAACTCAGTTGAATGATTTGGGGTTAAAAAAGGAAAATGCGAGATTGGTGCAGCTTTCATTTGAAGTGAATTATGATGAGGCTAGTAAGATTTTTACAGATTGTGGATACTGGATTGATTTAGAGAGTGGGGAAGTGTCATATACTGCCAATTATAGACCTCGTTCGGCGATGAAATATATTAAGCAGGAAAATTCTAATTTTTCATTATTGACGGTGCCTACATTAACTTTTTATCCAGGTGGAGTTAATAAGAGAATAAGATGGGATGCTGCTAGTTTTGATAAAATTGAAAGTTCTTGTTACAAAGAGATAAAAAAACATGCTCAAAGTATAGATCATGCTATAAAAAAATTGCTAAAAATGAATTAAAAAAATATTTTGACAAATAATGAAGTGGCTTTTATTACTAGAATTTGAAAAAAATTATGTTTGTTGAAGAAGAAGGTAAGAAAAAAATATTTTTAATTGATAAAAAAATCAAAAAGATGATAGAGCTTAGAGATAAAAAAAGCAAGGAATTTTCAGAAAATTTCTATGAACTTTTGCCAAATGAATGTTTGGAAAATCAAGTGATGTTTGTAAAATTATTTTATGAAGGTAGAAATATTTATGCCCAAGCACAAAGTATCATAACTGATGATAAAATTATTCGTTTTGGATTTTAGAATGAAGTTTAGGAAGGAGAAAAAATGAATTTAGAACCGTTATATGAATTGAAGAATAGGCTTGAAAATGTTTCGATTGTTGGGATAAATTTGGTGAAAGATGATTTTCGTTTACAAAGAGCTGTTGATCAGATGAAGGGGTATGCTTCGGCTGCCAAAGTATTTAAACAAATTTATGAAATGGGGCAAAAATTGATTGAAGACGATGAGGAAGATAAATGTGATTTATTATTAGATTTGTTGGCTTTGCTTGATGCGGTGCTTTGTACCCAAGCGACAACTTATTCAGGTGATAATTTGCAAAAAATAGAAACGACTGCTGGAAAAGAAAATTTTTATCAAGAACTTCATTACAGTGAGTTAAGTCAGATAGTAATTGCTGCATTTACAGGAACAGCGGTGGACGATTTTAGAGTTATTGATCGACAAATGCTGATGAGACAAGTCCTGAAATAGTTTGAATGATTTTCAGATGAAAAAAATTTATGATAAAACGGACTTTACTGATAGTTATTCTGAAATTGTTGATACTGTAACGATGAAGATGTTAAAAAGAAACAGGGAAAGAGATAGTTCCTCTATTGAAAAGATGGATTTGATCTACAAGGTAAAAAAAGAGATGATTGCTCGATTGGATATTATCGATGATATTTGTAAAGAAGAGGAAAATGAATTTTTATAAATATTGTATTGAAAATGGCTCGAAAAGAAAGTGAAAAGGAAGTTTGCAATTGGAGCTTTAGTATATGATCAGGATAATACAGATTATCTTTTTGAGACTTTAATGAAAAAAACAGAAACGTGGGTAAACTTGAAGAAAGAAAGTCTTTGAAAGTCTTGCGTATATGGATGATGAGAGAGTCAAAAAAGAATGGGATAAATTTTTTTAGAAAAGAAACCGTTTGAAAATATCGAATATATGAAGAGAACAGAGCAGCAATGGGTATCAGATTATATTAATAATTATATTAAAGAATATGCAGAAGAGTTGAAAAAAATAAAACATTAAAAAAACAAAAGAAGAAAGAAGACAAAGTTCAAGAAGAGGTTGCAGAATTATGTTCAGTTAGTTCAAATAAAAAGAACAGAAAAAAACTTTATCATTATACAAAGAACTGTATCCTTTATAATAAAGCTGCTGTCAAAAAAAGGATTTTAAGCTATTATATAGTAACTGAAATAAACTAAAGAAATTACAGATTTGATAAAGAAACTGTCTAAGATATATGAAGGAGAGTTCTTAGAACAAGAATTTTTTTAATTTCACTTATCAAAGATAAACCTGAAACTACATATAAGAATTTTTTTCTAAATTTGCAGGAGCAGGAAAAAGATGAAAAAAAGGAATAAAAAAATTATTCCATACATTCTTTGCTAATAATAAACTTTCTAAAAAAATAAGGAAGAAGCTAAAGCTCAAGAGGATTTTTAGTACATTATTTAATGTAATTTTTCCATATTCACTATGATGAAGAAAATAAAGAATATATTTTTATATTGGCAAAAATATAAATGATTATAGTGTTATGAAAATAAAGTTAAATGGTTTTGATAAAAAAATGGTATAATATAATCTTTAATATTGAAGATGATTTCTATGGAAAATTGGAATTATTACAGTTCATATCATAGAGATTTAAAGAGCTTTATATAATCCAGATATAAAGGGAATGAAAGAAAAATACGGAGCATTTTACTATAATATTATTCTTTCTCGTATTCCTTACAATGATGATATAGTATTCTTAAATAAATTGGGATGGACAGATTATAAGGATTTTTCTTAAAGGAAAGATAGATATAGAAAAAAATGCACCTAAATTACATAATAGAGTAAGATCAATAGGATACATTTTAAATGAAGTTCCTATATCTGAAAGTGAATTAATAAAGCAAATTGAAGAATTATTTGAAATGGATAAAAAAACAAAAAGAATGTCTATAAATTTATGTGAAAAATGGCTAGAAAAGTTAAATAATGGAATGAAAGTGAAGGAGTTGTAAAAAATGGCTAAAAAAGAAGAATTACAAAGATTAACAGCAGAACAGATGTTTCAAGATGAAATTGATGCGTTAATTAAGGCGGAAAAAAATCCGATACCTACTGGATGGAAAATGTCACCTAAGTCAGTGTTGACATATATTTGTGGAGGGTAAAGCTGGAAGAAAAGTGATAACGCCTAAATATATTGGGAATAAAAGATTGGTTGAGATTGCAATTTCGACTTTGGTTACGGATAGGGCATTGTTGCTGATTGGGGAGCCAGGGACTGCGAAATCTTGGTTGTCAGAGCATTTGACGGCGGCGATAAATGGAGATTCGACACGAGTTATTCAAGGAACAGCGGGAACGACTGAAGAGCAGATTAGATACTCTTGGAATTATGCGATGTTGATTGCAGAAGGGCCTACAAAAGATGCATTGATACCAAGTCCGATTTATAAAGCGATGGAAGATGGGGCGATTGCTAGAGTAGAAGAAATTTCTCGTTGTGCGTCAGAAGTGCAAGATGCGTTGATTTCTTTGTTGTCAGAAAAAAGAATGAGTGTACCTGAATTGAATGTAGAAATTCCAGCTAAAAAAGGGTTCTCTATTATTGCAACTGCGAATACTCGTGATAAGGGAGTTAATGAAATGTCGGCAGCGTTAAAGAGACGTTTTAATATTGTGGTGTTACCAAGTCCGAATACACTTGAAGCAGAGATAGATATTGTTAGAAGTAGAGTTACGCAACTTGCAGGAAATTTGGATTTAAATGCGAAATTGCCTGAAGAGGAAGTTATTGAAAAAAAGTTTGTACGGTATTTAGAGAATTGCGTCAAGGTGTTACGTTAGATGGAAGACAAAAAGATAAAAGCCGACTGCAAATGTGTTATCGACTGCAGAAGCTATTTCACTTTTAGCGAATAGTATGGCGTTGGCTGGAAGTTTTGGGGATGGAGAGATATCAGATTATGACTTGGCGGCAGGATTGCAGGGAGCTGTAGTAAAAGAAGATAGTAAAGATGGGCAAATTTGGGAAGAATATTTGGAAAATATTATGAAAAAAACGAGGTTCAGAATGGCTGGATCTTTATAAAGAATGTAAGGCACTTAACAAAAGCTACTAAATAAAGGCGGTGGAATAAATGAAAAACAAAATGAAGGGAAACCGAATATATTCGGAGTTAGGCATTTTTTTCACCAGCTGGAGCACATTATTTGAAAAAAAATTATTTAGATGAAATACAGCCAAAAATCGTTTTGATAGAAGGGCCTTCTGATTTTAATGACCTTATTAGCGAAATTACTGGAAAAAATATTATTCCGCCAATTGCTGTAATGGCTTACACTTTAGAAGCGCCTATTCAGACAATAGTATATCCATTTGCAGAGTTTTCTCCAGAATATCAAGCTATTTTATGGGCAAAGGAAAATGGAGTAGAGTGTAGATTTTGTGATTTGCCATCTTCAATTTTTTTAGGTATAGAAAGTGTAAAGAAAAATTTAGATGAGAATCCAGAGGAAAATTTGAATGCCTACATTTATAGAAAAATTAATGAATATTCGGAAGATTCAGATGATGAAGTCTTTTGGGAAAGAGTAATGGAACAGGCTTCTGATTATAAGGCATATCGTAGTGGAGCGAAAGATTATGGGAAACATTTGAGGGAGTTGACTTTATCAAATACGGTGTCTGATGCGAAAAATATTATTAGAGAGTCGTACATGTGTAAAGTCGTTTCTGATGTGTAAAGAAGGCTACAAAATGGATGAAATTGCTATGGTTGTTGGGGCTTTTTCATGTTGAAGGAATAGAAAGTGGCAAATTGATTTTGACTGAAAAGGAAATCAAAAAATTACCAAAATTAGAATCTAAAAAAACGTTAATGCCTTATTCTTACTATAAACTGTCGACTTATTCAAATTATGGAGCTGGAAATAAGGCACCAGGGTATTATGAATTTTTGTGGAATGGTTTAGAAAAAGAAGACCCACTTTTTGCGACATATATGTATTTAAGTAAAATTGCAGAATATCAAAGGGAAAATGGAAATATGGTATCGTCAGCTCAAATTATAGAGGCAGTCCATCTAGCAACTTCATTGGCAAATTTGCACGATGGGAAAATACCGACGTTGAAGGATATAAAAGATGCAGCGATTACTTGTATGGCACACGGAAGCTACTCAGAACTAGTTTTAGCAATGGCGAATGTTGAAGTTGGGAAAAAAATAGGAAGTATTCCAAAGGAAGCTATTCAAACGTCAATACAGTCAGATTTTTATAATTTATTGAAGGAATTGAAACTTGAAAAATATCGTTCATTAACAGCGACAGAAATAAAATTAGATTTGAGGGAAAAATTAAGGGTTCAATCAGAAAAATTAGCATTTATGGACTTGGAGCGTTCATTCTTTTTTCATAAATTGAGAGTTTTGAATATTTCGTTTGCAAAACTTATTGGGAATCGCCAAGAAAATACAACTTGGGCAGAAGAATGGATTTTACAATGGAAACCAGAAACAGAAATTGAAATTGTGGAAACAATCTTAAAAGGAGATACAATTGAATTTGCAACAGCTTTTGAATTGATGCAAAGAATAGAAGGTGCAAAAACATTGTCAGAAATGGCAGAAATAGTGAAAGATGCCTTCTATTGCGGAATGCCAAAAGCACTAGAAAAAGCGTTTCAAGCGTTACAAAATTTTATAACAGGTGACGTCCCTATTGATGAAATAGCCAAGACAATGTCGACTTTATCACTGATGCTTCGTTATGGCGATATCAGAAAATTAGATACAAAAGTTCTGATTCCTATTCTTGAGCAACTCTTTTTAAGAGTTTGCTTAATATTGCCAAGCGAGTCTTTTTGCGACAATAATGCAGCAGTAGAACTAGCTAAAAGTATAATAATAATGCATACTGTAGTTGAAAATCATGATTTTTTAGATAGAGAAAGATGGTATTCACTTCTTTTAGAAATTTCAAAAAGAGACGATTTAAATACAAAAATTTCAGGACTTGCAATGGCTATATTACTGGAAGCTGGAAAAATTGATAATGAAGTACTTGGAAAAGAAGTCGAAAAAAGATTATCAAAAGGAGTTCCCGCAGATTTAGGAGCAACTTGGTTTGAAGGTCTATCGATGAAAAATCATTACACCTTAATTGCAAGACTTGGACTTTGGGAAAAACTCCAAAACTATATTTCAAACTTAGATGAGGAAGAATTTAAAAGAGCATTATTATTTTTAAGAAGAGCTTTTGCTGACTTTACTTCAAATGAAAAGCACGATATTGCCGAAAATATCGCAGAAATATGGGGCTTGAATAAAAATGATGTAAGTGCTGTAATAAATGATGATCTGGGAGAAAATGAGAAAGAAATAATTGCAGGGATTAGAAGAATTTGATTTTGATGATATTTGATTGAAAAATAATTTTTTTGAAAGAAAAATTGAAAAATAAGGTAATTGACAAAAAAATAATTTTTTTATGGTATTCTTACAATAAGATGAATCGGTCGTTTAGACCATCGGTCTTGTTGTAGTTTTCTATAACAAGACTTTTTTTATTTAATAGGAGAGAAAATGGGGAAAAGAAATTTTTATTTACAGAACAACAAATAGAGCAATTAAAAAGAAAAAGGTTTAATAATTGAGAGCATTAATAATGCGAAAGAAATTTTTGAAACATTTTTTTCTTCTTTTGATGTAATAGAAGTTTATGAGAAAATTGTTTATGAAAGATGGAAGATTTCAAGGAAAATATTACAATTGAGAAGATATTTCAATTTTATCATTATGATAGAAGTATTCAAAATATACTTTTCAAATATACAGTATATATTGAAAGAGTTTTTTTAAAAAAATAAAATGGCATCTGTAATTTCTGAGAATTTAGGAGTAAGAAAAGAGGAATATCTGAATATTAAAAAAATTATATATTGAGAAATGACAGTGAAGAAATTATTAGGAATGTAATTGAGGAAATAAACGAATTAAGTGGTGATGAAAATCCATATTTTTATTTTAAAAAAAGTTACCTTTTAGTAAAATGACATCGTTATATGATTTTTTTATCTGAAGAAATAAAAGAAAAAAATAATACCTTTTTAATTTTTTTATCAAAGCTGAAAAAAATGGAGGCAAAGGAGTTATTTAGAAACAGTCTTATTCTAATTAGAAAATTTCGTAATGAAATAGCACATTCAATGAATTTTGTAAATTATAAATCAAAAAGATATGTGGTTTTTAGGTACTTAAAAAAAGTGTTGAAATGAACATGGATATTTAAAATTAACAAATAAAAATGATTATTCAAAATATGGTAGAGGAAGTAATGATATTTTTTTCTATGATTTTAGTAATAATATTACTGTTGGATAATGAGTTTTTAAGAATTGAAATATTAAAAAGAATTATCTTTTTTTATAAAAAAAATGAAGATAGAGAACGATTTAATGATTTTGCTAAAATTACAAATCTTCCAGAGAATTTTTTTAGAGAATCAACAGAGTAATAGACAAAAAACAAAAAAATAATTAAATCATTAATATATAAATTTAGTTTTTAAAATATTAAGGAGGTGTAAAAATGGACTATAAAGAAGATATAAAACGTTGGCGATTAATTCTTGGAAAAGATACGGAAGAAGAATTTTCGTCTATGGATTCAGAAGCTATTCCAAGTTTTACAGAGGAAGATTGGTTGATGGATAAGGCATTGGATGCGATTTATAATCCGACAGGACAATTTATGGGTGGAGATTCTGCTGGGCGAGGTCCGTCTAATCCACAAATTAGTAGATGGCTTGGAGATGTTAGGACTTTGTTTGATAAAGAATTGGTGAAAATTATTCAGACGGATGCGATGGAAAGATGTGGATTGAAACAATTGCTTTTTGAGCCTGAAATATTGGATCAAGTAGAGCCTAACATAAATCTTGCTTCAACAATTATGCTTTTGAAAGAGCAAATCCCACAAAAAAGTAAAGAAAGTGTTAGAAATTTTCATAAAATTGTAGAGGAAATTAATAAATTGTTGGAAAGTGATATTAGAAGAGCAGTTAGAGCAGCACTTAACAAGAAACAACACTCGCCAATTCCATCTGCGTCATCTTTAGATTTTAAAACAACGATACGAAGAGGGATAAAAAATTACAACAGGGAATTAAAAAAAATTGTTCCAGAGCATTATTATTTTTTTGAGAGAGCAAGCGTTAATCCAACGAGTAAATTTACAGTCATTTTGGATATTGACCAAAGTGGATCTATGGGAGAATCTGTAATTTATTCTTCAGTAATGGCGTGTATTTTAGCAAGTATCGCTTCACTGAAAACACGTGTGGTAGCTTTTGATACTGAAATTGTGGATTTGACAGAAAAATCAGATGATCCAGTTGATTTACTATACGGATTTCAGCTAGGTGGTGGAACAAATATCAATAAATCAATTAAATATTGTACAAAATATATTGAAAATCCGAAAAAAACAATATTTTTTCTAATTTCTGATTTAATTGAAGGTGGGAATCGTGGTGAAATGTTAAGAAGATTACAAGAAATGAAAGATTCGGGAGTAATAGTAGTTTGCCTTTTAGCAATATCTGGAGATGGAAAACCTTATTATGACTCACAAATGTCTGGAAAAATTGCTTCACTTGGAATTCCATGTTTTGCTTGTAATCCTGAAAATTTGCCACTTTTACTTGAGAGAGTGTTGAAAAATATGGATTTGAGTTCGTTTGAGAAAGAGTTTAGCAAGAAAAAATAGAATTTCAAAGAAGGTTAATAAAATTATTTAGAAAAAAACTAGTCATTTTTAATAATTTGTGGTAAAATGATAGTTGTGTGTTATTAAAATTATAAAATGTAGTCAATTAAATTAAAAATATCACCACTAACCATTAGTTATTGAAAAATTTTTAGATTAATTGAGTATAATTTAAATCTGCGAGCGGAGGAAAAAAAGTGGAAATTTTTAAGTAGTGTGGCAGATGAGCTACAATTTAAGCTGACGCAAATCGAGAATACTGTAAAACTTTTTGATGAAGGTGCAACAGTACCATTTATTGCACGTTATAGAAAAGAAGTTACAGGTAATTTGGATGAGGAACAGATTAGAGATGTAATAGAAAAAGTAACTTATTACAGAAATTTGGAAAAGAGAAAAGAAGAAGTTTTGAGGTTGATTGAAGAGCAAGGAAAATTGACTGATGAGCTGAAAAAGAGTATCGAAAGTGCAAAGAAATTACAGGAAGTAGAAGATTTGTACCTTCCATATAAGAAAAAGAAGAAGACGAAAGCGGATGTGGCGAAGGAACAAGGATTGGAGCCTTTATCGACATTTGCGTTATTGCCAAAAACGACGTTGGAGGCACTTCAGGAAGAGGCTAAAAAGTATTTGAATGAAGAAGTTGACACGATTGAAAAGGCAATTGAAGGTGTGCATTTAATAATTGCACAGGACATTTCAGAAAATGTGAAAATTAGAGAATTTTTGAGAGAAAAGATTTCAAAATTTGGAATTTTGACTTCAAAAGTCGTTGAGAAAAACAAAGAAAATGATGAAAATGGAGTTTATCAAGACTATTACGAATATTCAGAACCCATTTCAAAATCAGCATCGAACAGGATTTTAGCTATTAACAGAGGAGAAAAAGAGAAAATCTTGAAGGTAGATATTGAGATTGATGATAAAACGGAGAATTTTGTAGTTGATTTCATTTTGAAAACTTTGTTTGGGAACAAAAATTTAGTGGAATTCTATAAAGAGATTATTAAAGATTCGCTAGATAGATTGGCTTATCCATCGATTAAGAATGAAGTGAGAAACATATACACGGAAAAAGCAGAAGAAGAAGCAATTAATATTTTTTCTGAAAATCTTGAAAAATTGTTATTACAGCCGCCATTAAGTAAAAAAACTTTGATGGGATTAGATCCAGGGTATAGAACTGGTTGTAAAATGGTTGTTATCAATAAAGATGGATTTTATGAAGTGAATGATGTGCTTTTCTTGGTTGAAGGAGTGCATAATCCAAAACAGCTTGAAACGGCAAAGAAAAAAATATTAGATTACATAAAAAAATATGATGTTGATATTATTGCAATTGGAAATGGAACAGCTTCTCGTGAAACTGAAAGTTTTGTGGCAAATGTTATAAAAGAGGCGTCAAAACCTGTATCATACTTGATTGTAAGTGAAGCAGGAGCTTCAGTTTATTCAGCTTCAAAAATTGCAATTGAGGAGTTTCCTGATTTGGATGTAACGGCGAGAGGAGCGATTTCGATTGCTAGAAGAATTCAAGATCCGATGGCTGAACTTGTAAAAATTGATCCAAAATCAATTGGAGTTGGAATGTATCAGCACGATGTAAATCAAAAAAAATTGAATGAAACATTGGAACAAACGATTGAGCATGTTGTAAATAATGTTGGAGTCAATATTAATACGGCTTCTTGGGCATTACTTAGCTTTGTGTCTGGGATTAAGAAAAATGTAGCAAAAAATCTTGTAGACTATAGACATGAAAATGGAGATTTTAAGGATAGAAAAGAATTGAAAAAGGTAAAAGGGCTTGGAACGAAGGCGTTTGAACAAATGGCAGGATTCGTTGTAGTGCCTAATAGTAAAAATCCTTTGGATAATACGATAATCCATCCAGAATCGTATCATATCGCTGAAACTATTTTGAAGGAAGCAAATTGTAAGGTTGACGATTTAAAATCTGATTTGGATGAAGTTAGACAGAAATTGAAAACAGTGGATTTGGACAAAATTATAAAAGAAAATGATTTTGGACCACAAACTGCAAAAGATGTTTATGAGGCGTTGTTAAAAGATAGAAGAGACCCAAGAGATGAGTTTGAAAAACCATTATTGAGATCGGATATTTTAAATATGGATGATTTACAAGAAGGAATGCTTTTGGAAGGAACTGTGAGAAATGTCGCTAAATTTGGGGCTTTTGTGGATATAGGGCTAAAAAGTGATGCCTTAATTCATGTCTCTGAAATATCAGATAAGTTTGTAGCTGATCCTACAAAAGAGTTATCAGTTGGGCAAATTATAAAAGTTAAAAATTCTTTTCGTTAGATAAGGTTAGAGGAAGAGTTGGACTTACAAGAAAAAGGGTTATAAAAAAATTAGAAAGTATAAAAAAATATGAAAAGTATCATAAAAATGGTAATTTTTTTGAAAAATATTTGTACTTTTTTAAAAAAATTTGATAATATATAACGGTACAAAGTGTTAGTTTATTAAAAAAATATAAAGAAAGAAGGAAGGTTCAGGAATGGAATTTTTTTAGTTGGATTAGTGCCAATAGTTGTATTTTTTTGATATTGTTGACATTCTTAAAGAAATCAGCAATGTTTAGTGCGTATGCCAGTTTAGTAGTGGCAATTATTTTTAAATTTTTGTTATGCCGGGATGGAGAATGCCGGTTCAAGGAGTTGTTGCTTCAATTATTGAAGGATTTGCGACAGCATGGATGCCTATCGGTTTCGTAGTATTTGCTGCATTGTTTGCTTATGATTTATCAGTAAAAACTGGTAAAATCGAAACAATCAAATCAATGTTAGGAAGTATTTCGACAGATAAAAAGAGCTCAAGCGTTAGTATTAGCTTGGGGATTTGGTGGATTTATAGAAGGTATTGCAGGATATGGAACAGCAGTTGCTATTCCAGCAGCAATCATGGTTTCATTAGGATTTAATCCTTTGAATGCCGCTTTAATTTGTTTAATTGCAAATTCAACACCAACAGCGTTTGGAACAGTTGGATTACCTGTAACAACAATGATTTCAAACTTTCATTTAAATGCTGGAGAAACAGCATTTTACACATCATTATTATTATTATTAACATGTATTATACCATTTATCTTAGTAATAATGGCTAATAAAAGAAATTGATGGTGGAAAAAAACGCAGCATTTGGAAGAGGAATTTTTACCAGTAGTTATTGCTTCAATCATTGGTTACTTAACACAACCATTTATTGCAAAAGCAATGGGTGCAGAATTACCAACAATTTTATCAAGTTTATTTGCAATGATCTTAATGATAGTTGCTACTAAAATCTTTATTAAAGAAGATGAAAGTGCAAAATCTAATAAAGGTCAAGCTATTACTGGAAAAGATGCATTTATGGCTTGGGTTCCATATATTTTAATGATAATCTTAATTATTGGAACAAGTCCAGTTGTAGAAGCTGTTCATAAAGCTTTAGAACCAACAACTACTCAATTCAATTTTGCTTTAGGACATGAAGCAACTTGGTTTAAAGATAAAGGAAATCCAAGTGTAATATTCAAATGGATTTTAGCACCAGCTGCACCATTATTTGTTGCAACAGTAATTGCAGGATTTATTCAAGGAGTAAAACCAAAAGTTATGGCTGAAACTTTAAAAGAAACAATTTTAAGTAAATTGCCTTCAGTTGTAGTAATTATGGGAATTGTAGCATTGTCAGTAGTAATGAAACATAGTGGAATGATTGAAAGTATAGCAAAAGGATTTGCTGCAACAGGTAAATTCTTCCCAGTAATTTCGCCATTCTTAGGAACTATCGGTACATTTGTAACAGGAAGTGACTTGGCATCTAACTTGTTATTCGGTGGAGTTCAAGTAAATATAGCAGGATCAAACGAAGCGTTGAAAGCATTGTATATTGCCGCTGGTACAGGTGGAGCAACAGGAGGAAAAATGATTTCTCCGCAAAATATTGCAATTGCCGCTTCAACAGTTGGATTAATGGGTAAAGAAGGAGATATGCTTAAATTTACTGTTAAATATTCAATAGCTTATGCAGCTATTTTAGGTATTTTTAACATTCATCGGAGCAGGAATGCTTGGATAATCAACTTTATTTAATTTATAAATTTTTGAGATTGAATAAATATTAAAAAAAGGAGAATACTAGAATTGAAGAGAAAGGTTCTAGTATCTCCTTATTATTTTATAACGACAAAAAGAATAATAGCGTATTTAAAAAAACAGTAAAAATCGTGATATAATAAAAAAATAATGTAGAAAAAGATAATAAAATGAACCTTTTTAAATTGAGCTAAAAAAATGAATAAATTTAAAGTTTTGAGTGATTTAGATTGAATTAAGAGAGGTATCAATTAATATAGGAGGAAATAATGTCAGAAAATCAAAATGTTGAGAAGGTAGATTATGCAAAAACACTGAATTTGCCAAAAACAAGTTTTAAAATGAAAGCTAATTTAGCACAAAAAGAACCATTGACTTTAAGAGATTGGACAAAATCTAACATTTATGAAAAAAATCATTAAAAAGAAGGTCATCCGTTCTTTATTTTTACACGATGGACCACCGTATGCAAAATGGAGATATTCATATTGGACATGCGATGAATAAGGTATTAAAAGATATAATTTTGAAGTATAAAAGATTGAGAGGGTATAATGCTCCGTATATTCCAGGTTGGGATACTCACGGACTTCCGATCGAGTGGAAAATCATGGAAGAATTGGGAGAAAAAGCAAAAGCAATGACTCCTCTTCAAATTAGACAAGAATGTAAAAAAATATGCTTTGAAATGGGTAGAAAAACAAAAGAAAGAGTTTGTAAGACTTGGAGTTTTAGGAGATTGGGATAATCCTTACATCACGTTAAAACCAGAATTTGAAGCAGAACAATTAAAAGTATTTAAAGAAATTTATGAAAATGGATATATTTATAAAGGGTTAAAACCAGTATACTGGTCGCCAACTACTGAAACTGCACTTGCAGAAGCAGAAATTGAGTATAAAGATGTAACTCTCATTCAATTTATGTAAAATTTGAAGGGGAAAAAGATTTGACTGATAAATTAGGTGTGGATGAAGCAAGTATTTTAATTTGGACAACAACACCTTGGACATTACCAGCAAACTTGGGAGTATTCTTACATCCTGAATTTGATTACGGATTGTATAAAACTGAAAAAGGTAATCTTGTAGTTGCAAAGGACTTGGCTGAAGATGTGTTTAAAACATTGGACTTGTCGTATGAATTATTAAAAGAATTTAAAGGGACAGAATTAGAATATACTCATTATCAACATCCATTCTTAGATAGAAAAGGGTTAGTAATGAATGCTGATTATGTAACAATAGATGCAGGTACGGGAGCAGTTCATACAGCACCTGGACATGGGGCAGATGACTATAATTATTCATTGAAATATAACATTGGAATTTTGTCGCCAGTAGATGATAAAGGGCATATGACTAAAGAAGCTGGAAAATATGAAGGAATGTTCTATGCAAAAGCAAGTAAAGCGATTGTTGAAGACTTGATTGAAAGCGGGCATATGTTGTATCACACAACTTTCGTTCACTCGTATCCACATGATTGGAGAAGTAAAAAACCAGTTATTTTTAGAGCGACTGAACAATGGTTCATTAGCGTGGATGAAAGCGACATCAGACAAAATGCGTTAGATGCGTTGAAAAAAGTGGAATTCGTGCCTGAATGGGGTAAAAATAGAATTAATGCGATGATTGAAACAAGACCAGATTGGACAATTTCAAGACAAAGAGTTTGGGGAGTACCAATTCCATTATTCTATAACAAAGAAACAAATGAAGTGATTTATGATTCTGAAATTATGGACAGAGTTATCGAATTAGTGAAAAAAGAAGGAACTGATATTTGGTGGAAATATGAAGCTAAAGAAATTATCGGTGAAGAATTATTGGAAAAATTAAACTTAAAAGATGTAGAAATTAGAAAAGAAAGAAGTATCATGGACGTTTGGTTTGATTCAGGAGTTTCTCACAGAGGAGTTTTTAGTACCAAGAAACTTGCCAAGACCAGCTGATTTGTATTTAGAAGGAAGTGACCAACATAGAGGATGGTTCCAATCTTCATTATTAACTTCAATCGCAAGTACAAAAGATGCACCATACAAAAGAGTTTTAACTCATGGATTTGTAATGGATGGACAAGGTAGAAAAATGTCTAAATCGCTTGGAAATACAATTGTTCCAAAAGATATTATTGAAAAATATGGAGCAGATATTTTAAGACTTTGGGTATCATCAGTAGATTACAGGGAAGATGTAAGAATTTCTGAAAACATTTTACAACAAATGTCAGATGCGTATAGAAGAATTAGAAATACAGCTAGATTCCTAATGGGTAACTTAAATGATTTCGATTATGCGACTGAAAAAGTTGACTATAACGATATGTTTGAAATTGATAAATGGGCAATGCACAAATTGGAAGAATTGAAAGAAAAAACAACTGAGTACTACGACAAATACGAATTTTACAACTTATTCCAAGAAATTACATACTTCTGTTCAATCGAAATGTCTTCATTCTACTTGGATATCGTAAAAGATAGACTTTACTGTGAAGGACCTAAATCGCTTGAAAGAAGAAGTGCTCAAACTGTGTTAACAGAAGTGTTGAAAGTGTTAGTAAGAATAATTTCGCCAGTATTGTCATTTACAGCTGAAGAAATTTGGGAAAGAATTCCTGCGTCATTGAAAGACGAAGAAAGCGTACATTTGGCATCTTGGATTGATCCAAATCCAGCTTACAAAAATGAAGAATTAGCGAAAAAATGGGAAAAAATCGCTCATTTAAGAAAAGAAGTAAACAAAAAAATCGAAGCACAAAGACAAGAAGGATTAATCGGACACTCGCTTGATGCAAGAGTTCTTTTAAACATCACAAACGATGATTATTCATTCTTAAAAGATTACACAGAAGATGAAGTTTCTGATTTATTTATCGTGTCACAAACTAAATTTGTAGATGATGAATTAGAAAAAAGTGAAATCGAAGGAATTTCAATCGGTGTAACAAAAGCATTAGGTAAAAAATGTGAAAGATGTTGGAAATATAGCGAAGAAGTTGGAAAAAGATGAAAGATATCCAGATGTAGACTCAAGATGTGCTAAAGTTCTTGCTGAACTGGAAGGATAATAGATGTTATACGTAGTGATTTTTAGTAGTGTTAGCAGCGATTGACCAAATCACAAAACAAGCCATGTATCAAGTAGCACATGGACAAATAGGATTTTTCTATCCCAATAATCAAAAATTTTTTCAATTTAACTTATGTTGAAAAATCACGGAGGAATTTTTTTGGATTATTTCAAGGAAAAAAATAAATCTTTTTACGATAGGAAGTCTAATTTTGATTGGTTATATCGTTGCGACAGAAATTAAAAAAATTTTAAAAAAATTATACAAAATGGACAAAAATTGGTATTTCAATCGTTGCAGCTGGAGCATTAGGAAATATGATTGACAGAGTTTTTTAGAAATTTTTGTAATTGATATGATAGATTTTCGTGGAATTTGGAATTTTGTATTCAATGTTGCGGATATGTATGTTCATATTGGGATTTATATTATTGTTATTGATTATTTAGTAAGAAAATATAAAATGAAAAAGAGGTAAATAGCGTGATTTTTTTGTTGCTGTTTATGGATTTTTTTCTTGCTTTTTTTCTTGTAGTGTTAATACTTACTGTATTTTTTTGACTATTATTTATTTTTTTCTAAGAATAATGTGTTAGTTAAACTAATTATTTGTGGATTTTTATTAATTTTTACTATTAATTTTTTTCTATATCTGGTTTCCAATTAAAGAAAAATACAGAATTGAAAAATAGGAAATTATTTACTTACAACTGATTATAATGCGACTGTTCCTGAAGTAAGTTTTTTTCTTTAGGAAATAAAAGGATATTTAAAAAAATTAAATAAAATAAAAAGATAACTGGGTCGGTTATATTTATGATTTTGATGAAGCTGTATTAGAAAAATTTAAGAGCTGAAGAGAAATTAGTTTCTTTTATTAGAAGAAAAAGAAGTTGAAAAAGAATAGAATTGAATATAATAAAAAAATTCTGGTTATTTTTATAATAAATTCACAAAATCAGCTGTTTCATTTGACAGAAGAACAGGCAAAAAGAAAAAAACTGAAAGTAAAAAAATCTTAATTTGAAAAATCCAGAAAAAAATTATAAGAAAATATGGAGAAAAAGAAAAAAATCAACATTTTATAAAATAATTGATGATTATTTTATACCATTTTCAGATAATGGAATTGGTATAATAGGTTATGAAGTAATCAAATACTTCGCTATTTTAACATTAATTTTGAGAATATTATATTTAAGAAAACTTTTAAAAAAAAGAAATCAAGAGAAAGGATAGAGATAAATGACTTTTCAGGAAATTATATTAACTCTTCAAAAATTTTGGGGAGAAAAAGGTTGTGTAATTGGGAATCCTTATGATGTGGAAACTGGAGCGGGGACTTTTAACCCTGATACATTTTTGATGTCATTAGGACCAGAACCTTGGAATATTGCGTATGTTGAGCCATCGAGAAGACCAAAAGATGGAAGATATGGAGAAAATCCAAACAGAGTTTATCAACATCACCAATTTCAAGTAATAATGAAACCATCGCCAGAAAATATACAAGAATTATATTTAGAAAGTTTGGTTGCACTAGGAATTGATCCGAAAGAGCATGATATAAGATTTGTAGAGGATAACTGGGAAAGTCCTACATTAGGAGCATGGGGACTTGGATGGGAAGTATGGTTAGACGGAATGGAAGTAACTCAATTTACTTATTTCCAACAAGTTGGAGGATTAGAAGTTGAAATTGTTCCATCAGAATTAACTTACGGACTTGAAAGAATCGCACTTTATTTACAAAATAAAGATGATGTAAAAGATTTAGAGTGGACAAAAGGTGTAAAATATGGAGAAAGAAGATTCCAATTCGAGTATGAAATGTCGAAATACAGCTTTGAAGTAGCCGATGTGCCAATGCACTTCCAATTATTCGATATGTACGAAAAAGAAGCATTAAATTGCTTGAATCACAATTTGGTATTACCAGCTTACGACTATGTGCTAAAATGTTCGCACACATTTAACAATCTTGACGCAAGAGGTGCAATCAGTACAACTGAAAGAATGTCTTACATCTTAAGAGTAAGAGATTTAGCTAAGAAGTGTGCTGAACAATTTGTGGCAGCAAGAAAAGAATTGGGATATCCATTGTTGAAAAAATAAGAAATATAAAAGGGGGCTTTTCAAAAGATTTTGAGAAGGAAGGAGTGTGCGATGAAACTAACAATAAACAATATCGGGAAATTAAAAAATGCTGAAGTTGTAATTGATGGAATAACGGTTATCACTGGTGAAAATGATACTGGGAAAAGTACAGTTGGGAAAGTTTTGTGGAGTGTTTTTAATAGTTTTTATAAGGTTTATGAACAAATTGAAAAAGAAAGAATTGATTTTGTAAATGAACAGATTTATAGTTATGTTAGAAATTTAGATAAATCAGATAATGTAAAGAAAAAAACTTTAGATATGGCAATAGATATTATTCAGAATTATAGTATTTATTATAGAAATGAAGAAAAATATAAAAACTATATAACAGAAAAATTTAAAGAAAATAATTATTTTGTTGATGCTAAAGTAATTGAAGAATTAACTGGTGATTTATACGTTGTGTTAGGTATAAAAAAGTATTGAGATAATAAGCTCTATTATAGAACAAAAATTATCCACTGAGTTTCATGATGAAATAAAAAAATAAAAAAATACAGAATCACAAGAAGAAACAAGTGTAGAATTGTGTATCAGAAATAAAAATTTTAAATTTTAATATTGAAGAAGGTATAAATGTTGCAGGAGAATTTGTTGAGAATTTGAAAGGAGATATTGATGATTTTGATTTGGCAACAGAAGCAGTATTTATAGACAATCCTTTTTATAATTGATGATATAGAAAATATATTTGAACAAAAAGAAAAAAATTATAGACAACATTTAGTTTCAAAAACTTTATTACAATAGAAATGAAAAATACAGTAAAAAAATGTATGTAAATGAAAAATTAGAAAAATTTATAAAAAAATTAAATTCTATTGCAAGTGGTAAAATAACCATAAAAAAATTTAGATGTTTATTATAAAGATAGCAAAATGGAAATAAATGCTAAAAATTTATCGACAGGGCTTTAAAACTTTTGCAATTATAAAAAAATGTTATTGCAAAATGGAACTTTGGAAGAAAATGGAACAATAATTCTTGATGAGCCAGAAATTCATTTACATCCAGAATGGCAACTAAAATTTGCTGAATTGATAGTTTTGTTGCAAAAAGAGTTTGGAATGCATATTTTATTGACAACACATAGTCCGTATTTTTTTAAATGCAATTGAAGTTTTTTTCGGAACGACATAAAATTGATGATAAATGTAAATATTATGTGGCTGAAAAATGAAGGAAATAGTAGTATTATAAAAGATGTAACAGGAAATACAAGAGAAATTTATAGAAAATTAGCAAGACCGATTCAGGATTTAGAAAATATTAGATATAGCAGTGATTCAGATGAGTAAAAAAATTAATTTGAAAAATATATAATACTTCTACATTAAAAGCAAACTTCAAAAGATGATAATAATGAAGAATATATGACAGAAAGTCAAATTAAAGTAATTAATTTTGATAGTGTTGGAGGAGATAAGTACACTAGAAATAATAATTTGAGCATTCAGCTAAAAACAAATGATGTTTTATTTTTACATAGCGATAGAAGATATACTTTTATTGAATTCAAAAAAATGGGAAATTACTTGATAAGTCTAATCGAATTGATATAAAAAAATTAAAGGATATAGAGTTAAAAGATTCTTAATAGTATGTTTGTTTTTAGGAGATATTGAGGGAAAAATCTTTAAATACTTTTAAAAGAAATTACAAATTATATTTTTAGTCTACAATGAAGAAAAAAATTCACCAAATGAAAAGAATTCCATTTCAGAGATTGGAAATTATTTTTGTAAATCAAGGAAGTAGTTTATCAATTGTAGAAAATACTTTTGATAAAGATGAAATCATTTGTTTTTGGACTTGAAAAAAATTTAAAAATTATTGTTTTAAAAATGTACACACCTACTCAAAAGAGGAATTTGAGGAAAAATTTGTAAGAAAATATGAGAAATTAAAATAAAAAATAAAGTCTTTTTTACTTCTTTTTGGGCGAAAATTTATAAAAAATAAAAAAAGAAGAGTGTAAATACCGAAAGGAGTGAAAAAATTGAATTTTCTTTTTGAAATAGGATTAGAAGAATTGCCTTCGAGATATGTAGACGAGGCTGAAAGTAATTTGAAAAAAATTGCGGAAAAAGAGTTAAAAGAAGAAAGAATTGCGTTTTCAGAAATAGAGTCTTTTAGTACGCCTAGAAGAGTGGCGATTATTGTTAAAGATATTGCTGAAAAACAAGCGGATTTGGATAAAAAAAGTGTTGGACCTTCAGTGGAAATCGCTTATAAAGACGGAGCGTTGACAAAAGCTGGAGAAGGATTTATAAAATCACAAGGAGCGACACCTGATGATGTAAAAATTATCGAAAAATGAAAAAAAGGAAAAATATATTTCAATTGAAAAAAATTTATTGCTGGAAAAACCTACAAAAGAAGTGTTGCCAGAAATATTGTCGAATGTTATTAAAAAAAATCGAGTTTGAAAAAAATCAATGAAATGGTCAGACAGAACATTTAGATTTGCAAGACCGATAAAATGGTTTGTAACTTTGCTTGGAACAGAAGTATTGCCTTTTGAGTTTGAAGGATTAAAAGGTGGAAACAAAACTCGTGGAATGAGATATTTTGCACCACAAGATGTTGAAATTTCAAATCCTGACGAATATGTTTCAAAATTGAGGGAAAAATAGCGTAATTGCTAGAAAAGCTGATAGAAAAGCAGAAATTTTGAAAAGTATAAAAGAAAATTGTGAAAATGATGGTGATGTTGCAATTATCAATAATTATTTATTGGAAGAAGTTGTGAATTTGGTGGAATATCCTTTTGCGATAAAAGGTGAGTTTAATCCTGATTATTTGGACCTTCCAGAAGATATTATTACGATAACTATGGAAACACACCAAAGATATTTTCCAGTAAAAGATGCAAATGGAAGATTGACAAATAAATTTATTGTAATTAGAAATGCACCTGAGTATTCGGAAGTTGTGAAAAAAGGTAATGAAAAAGTTATTGAGCCAAGACTTGCCGATGCAAAATTCTTCTTTGATGAAGATTTAAAAAGGTAAATTTGTCGATAATGTGGAAAAACTAAAAGAAGTTACATTCCAAAAAGATATGGGAACAATTTATGAAAAAATGCAAAGGAGTAAAAAAATCGCTGAATATTTGGCAGATGAATTGGGATATGGAGCGAAAAAGAAAAATATCTTAAGAACAGTGGAACTTTCAAAAGCAGACTTGGTTTCAAATGTAATTGCAGAAAAAGAATTTACAAAATTACAAGGATTTATGGGATCAGTTTATGCTGAAAAACAAGGTGAAGATAGAGAAGTGGCACTTGGAATTTTTGAACATTATTTGCCAAGATACCAAAACGATATTTTGCCGACAACTATTGAAGGAGCATTAGCTGGAATTGCTGATAAAATCGATACTGTAGTGGGTTGTTATTCAGTAGGTTTAAAACCAACAAGTTCAAAAGACCCTTATGCGTTGAGAAGAGCGGTTCAAGGAATCATTCAAGTGGCATTAGATTCTAAATTAGAGTTAAATTATGAAAAATTAGTTGAAAAGGCTTACGAAATTTTTTGCAGCTGACAAAAAAAGTGTTGGATAAAAATGTTGTGGAAAAATGTGGTAGAATTGTTTAAACAAAGATTATCAAATGTTTTAGGTGAAAAAAATACAGTAAAGACTTGATTTCATATGAAATTAACCTTGAAAAACAATATCGTAAAATTAAACGAAAGATTATCAGTATTGTTGGAATTATCGAAAACAGAAAATTTCGAAACATTAATTAACTTATTGAAAAGGGTAAAAAAATATAGTTAAAGATACCAAAGGTGAAACTGAAATTTCAGAAAACTTATTTGAAAAAGACGAGGAAAAAGCAATATTTGAATTAGGAAATGAATTGGAATTTCTTGAAAATGAAGAATTTGCAAATTACATTCAAGTTTTATTGAATAATGCAAATGTAATTAATAACTATTTCGATAACGTTATAATTAATGTTGAAGATGAAAAAAATTAAAAAAATAATAGAATTTCTACATTGAAAAAAATTAGAGAATTCTATTGATAAAATGATAAATATTTAATATTTTTTTCGAGAAAAAAATTTAAAAATAAAAAAATGACTAAAAAAGTCAAGAAATATCGCTTTTTTTAAACGAAGGTTATGAAATAAATTAGCAAAAAAACAAAAAAAAGTGTTGATTTTTAGGCTCAAAATGTAGTATAATCTTAGTGGAAAGTTAGGGAAAATTCAAGAAATTGTTTTTATTTTTAGAAGAATTTTAAGGAGGAAATTATGAAAAAGTTAGTTATTTTAGGAACTGCCTTATTAGCATTAAATGCTGTTGCATCAGAAGTGCAAATTAAAGGTGGATATGACTATTACAGAGAATTTAAATCAGGAATAGGAATTTCTGGAAATAAAGGAGAAAAATTAGTAAAAGGACCTACAGCAGGTGTTGAATATCTTTTCGATAACCAAGGTGAATTCGAATGGGGAGTTGGATCAGAATACAAATTCTCAAACCACTCATCTAAATTAAAAGATAAAGAAACTAAAGTGAAAGTTTTAAGAACTGTTCCAGTTTATGCAGTAGGTAAATTTAACTTAATTACTACTAAAAATGGAAACGATGCTTTATACTTATTAGGTAGAGCAGGATACAACTTTGCTAAAGAAAGCAATGTTGCAAAAGATGCAGGAATTAAAGCTAAAGGTGGATTATACACTGCAGCAGGAGTTGGTACAGAATTTGGACCAGTTTCATTAGAAGCTATTTATGAAAGATCAGATGTTAAATTGAAAGATACAGCTACTGATCTTAGAACAAGAAATCACATTGATTCAGCAGGAGTAAGAGTAGGATATAGATTCGGTCAATTGAAAAATGACAGATCACCTAAAATCATAGAAAAAACAGTTGTTGTGCCTGCACCAGCACCAGAACCAACACCAGCACCAAAACCTGATCTTGATACAAGAAATACAATTCAATTACCATTTAGTTGTGAAGCTAATGAAAGAAAATGTGTAATTAGAGGATTTAAAGTTGATGGAAGAGTACCTAATGAAGCTGAAGCATCAGACTTAAGAACAATCGCAGGAATTATTAACCAATTCGCTGACGGTGGATCAATCGACTTCGTTGGACATACAGATTCAACTGGAGCAGCTGCTTATAACCAAAAATTATCAGTAGCAAGAGCTCAAAACGTAGCTAGATTATTGAAAGAATACGGATTGAAAAATACAATTTCTTACGGAACAATCACTGGACAAGGAGAAAATAACCCAGTTGATACTAACGAAACTGTTCAAGGAAGATACAACAACAGAAGAGTTGAATTATTTTTCCAAAACGTTGACTTTAACAATGTTAGATTCATCAACAGATAGTAAGAATAAAATAAATAAAAAGGAATCGTCTTTTGACGGTTCTTTTTTTTTTACAAAAAATGTGTTATAATTTAGTGCGATTATTTTTAGAAAGATTTAGTAAAAATGCGAGTAAAGTCTTTTTTGTTACTATTTGGTGGCAAGGAGTAAAGATTGGAGATAGAATGAGTTTTAAAGATAATTTATTAACGCAGGAAGAAATGAAAGAGAAAATAGAATTATTTAAAAAAGAGGGGAAAAAGGTTGTTTTTACAAATGGAGTGTTTGATATTTTGCATATTGGGCATTTGACTTATCTTGAAGAGGCGAAATCGCTGGGAGATGTGTTGGTTGTGGCGGTTAACAGTGATGCTTCTGTGAAGGTGAATAAAGGAGATAAGCGACCGATAAATAGTGAGGAAAATAGAGCAAAAATGCTATTGGGTACGAAGTTTGTAGATTATACGGTTATTTTTAATGAGAAGACGCCTGAGAAAGTGCTTGATTTATTGAAACCTGATATTCATGTGAAGGGTGGAGATTACAAGAAAGAGGATTTGCCAGAGACGAAAATTGTTGAGAAAAATGGTGGAGAAGTGAAGATTTTGTCATTTGTGGACAATATTTCGACAACGGAGATTATAAATAGAATATTGGAAGCGTATAAATAGCATCGTATAAATAAAGTGTGTGAATAATAGATTTTTATAGAAAAGGGGATAGATGAATAGGAAAATATTGAATTTTGAGGAAATAGATGAGCTGGCAGTAAAAATAGCTAGGAAATTGAGAAAAGGTGGTTGTCTTGGGCTTATTGGAGATTTGGGAGCTGGGAAAACGACTTTTACGAAAAAGATTTGTAAGGAATATAATATAAATGAAAAATATAAAAAAAGTCCGACTTTTTACTTATGTTATTGAGTATCAGAGTGGAGATGTTACGGTTTACCATTTTGATGCGTATCGAATTATTAATTCTGAAGAGATTTACGAAATTGGATTTGAGGATTATATCGGTGAGGAAAATAGCGTGGTAATTGTGGAATGGGCGAATAATATAATTGACGAGATGCCAGAGGATACGATTTATGTGGAAATTAATCATAATGGAGAAAATACTCGAGAGGTATCAGTTTATCAAATAGAAGATGGAGAGAAAAAATATGTTGACATTTGCGATAACGACAACGACTAAATTGGCAGGACTTTCGTTGCATAAAAATGGAAAAGTATTTAGAGAAGTGAAGGTTGAGGTTGCAAAAACTCATTCGACTACGATTTTGGAGCAAATTGATAGATTGTTTGAGTGGACAGGAACGACGCTTGATGAAGTGGAAAATGTGCTTGTTTCTATAGGACCAGGATCGTTTACAGGTGTGAGAATAGCAATTGCAGTCGTAAAAGGTTTATTTTTTAATAAAAATGTGAGATTTTTTGAAGTGAATGAGTTGGATGCGTTGGCATATCAGGCTTTTTATCAATTGAAAGGCATAAAAAAATGATATTGAGAATGTGAAAATTTATTCGTTGATTGATTCACGAAAAAGAAAAAAAGTTTATGCAGCAGTTTATCAAGTTCAGAAAAAAATTTAGAGAATGAATTTGAGTTGAAAACAGATTAAAAGATTATGAAGTAAGAAAATTAGATAATATTATTGAGGAAATTAATAATTCTGAAAATGAGGAAAATTATTTAGTTAGGGGATGCAGTTTTAAATTATAAGGGGAAAAATTATTGAGAAAATAGCAGAGAAAGTGAAGATTTTTGAGGATAATTCTTTGAAAAATTAGTACGACGACATTTACAGAAATGTTTTTTTGACGAAAAATTGAAGGAAACAAATATTATTGACTTAAAAACCAGATTATTTGGAAAAATCACAGGCAGAAAGGGATAAAAAATAATGGCTTTAAAAAATTTATTTAAATTTGGTAGGAAAAAGAAGAAAGAAGATGAGATTGAGAAAGAGCTGGAAGTAGCAGAAGAATTAGAAGAAAAAAAGGCACAAATTGAAGAGGAAATAAAAAAAGAGGTTTCAAAAATTAGTGAGGAAATCGTAAAGGATATTGATAGTTCTTTGGAAAAAGTAGACAAAAAGACAGAAAAAACGAAGGAAAAACCGAAATTGAAACCTTTGAAAGATAGATTGGCGACACCGAAAAAGGGATTTTTTGGAAAATTGAAAGAGATGTTGCTTGGGAAGACGATAGATGACGATTTGTATGAAGAGTTGGAGGAATTGTTGATTCAATCAGATATTGGGATGAATATGACAATAAAACTTGTTGAGGAGCTTGAAAAATCAGTTGCTAAAAAAAGATTGAAAACTTCAGAAGCAGTTTATGAAGAGTTGAAGGAATTGCTAAAAGAGAAATTGATTAATAACAATAAGGAAAATACTGAATTGAAGCTGAAAGATGGGCAGTTGAATATTATTTTGGTTGTTGGAGTTAATGGTGTTGGAAAAACGACTTCGATTGGAAAAATTGCGAAAAAATTGAAGGATGAAGGTAAAAAGGTAATTATTGGAGCTGGAGATACTTTTAGGGCTGCGGCGATTGAACAAGTTGAAGAATGGGGAAACAGAGTTGGTGTTGAAGTTATAAAACAGGCTCATGGAAGTGACCCGGCAGCAGTTATTTTTGATGCAGTTAGTACAGCTAGAAACAAAAATTATGATGTTGTAATTTTGGATACGGCTGGAAGATTGCATAATAAACGTGATTTGATGAAGGAATTGGAAAAAATTAATAAAATAATTAGACAGCAATCGGGACAAGATGAATTTGAGACGTTGCTTGTAATTGACAGTACGACAGGGCAAAATGGACTTGAACAAGCGAGAATTTTTAATGAAATTGTTGATTTGACTGGAATTATTTTGACAAAATTTGATGGGACTGCTAAAGGTGGAATAATTTTCCCAATAACGGCGGAACTTGAGAAACCAATTAAGTTTATTGGGGTTGGAGAAGGAATTGAGGATTTGAGAACATTTGATACGAAGGAATTCGTTGAAGCGATGTTTGAAGATTAATAATTTTTGCATATTATAATTAATAAATAAAACTAAAAACAGAATGGAGTTGAATTGTGTGGTAAGTAGCTTGTTAGAACAATTGAAAGAGAGAGCAAAAAAATTAGAAAAAAACTATAATTTTACCTGAAACTGAAGATGAAAGAGTGTTAAGAGCGGCAGAAAAGGCTATGGCAGAAGGTGTAGCTAAAATTGCTTTAGTTGGAAATGAAGAAGAATTGAAGGCAAAAGCTGCAGAATTAGGTGTTTCATTGGAAGGAGCTATTTTCTATGATCCAAATAATTGTAAGACAATAGATGAAATGGCAGAACAATTGAGAAAAAGAAGAGAAAAAAAAGGTATGACATTTGAAACAGCAAAAGCTATTTTGTTGTCAGATCCAAGATTTTTTGGAGCGATGTTAGTTAGACAAGGAAGAGTTGATGGAATGGTTGCTGGATCAAATTCACCAACAGCACATGTATTGAGAGCTGCAATTTTGGTTATTGGACCAAAACCAGGATTGAAAACGGTTTCGAGTTCATTTATAATGATTACGAATGCAACTGAATTTGGAGATAATGGAGTGTTTGTTTATTCAGATGCTGGAGTTATTCCTAATCCTACGGCGTTACAATTGGCAGATATTGCAGTGTCGGCAGCAGAAAAAGCAAGATTTACAGCAGGAATTAAAGAGCCAAAAGTTGCGTTCTTGTCATACTCGACAATGGGAAGTGCTGATGGAGAGTCAGTTACAAAAGTTAGAGAAGCAATGGAAATCTTGAGAGAAAGAGATATTGATTTTGAATTCGATGGAGAATTACAATTGGATGCGGCAATAGTTCCAGAAGTTGCAGCTTCAAAAGCACCTAATTCAAAAGTAGCTGGACATGCAAATGTATTGATTTTCCCTGACTTAAATGCAGGAAACATTGGATACAAATTAACACAAAGATTGGCAAAAGCTAAAGCATTGGGACCATTAATTCAAGGATTGGCAAGTCCAGTGCATGATTTGTCAAGAGGATGTAATGTGGACGATATCGTAGAAGTTGTAGCGATAACAGCGGTTGAATCAGAACAATAAAAATTATATTTTTGAGGAGCTTGTAATAATTTTTTTGAAAATGTAAAAATTCTAAAAAAAGTAGCATAAGGAGAGAAAATATGAAAGTATTAGTTATAAACAGTGGAAGTTCATCTTTAAAATTTGAGTTAATAGATATGACAAATGAAAAATCAATTGCAAAAGGGTTGTGTGAAAGAATTGGAATTTCAAATCCGATTTTCACTTACAAAAATTTGGTGAAAGGTGTTGTTGTAAAAGATAGACCTGAACCTATGGAAAATCATAAAATTGCGATTGATGTTGTGTTAAAAACAATTGCAAGATCCTGAAAATGGAGTTATAAGAAATGTTGATGAAATTGATGCGATTGGACATAGAGTGGTTCATGGTGGAGAATATTATGACGATTCTGTTTTGGTAAACGATGAAGTTTTGAAAAATTTAGAGGAATTATCAGCATTGGCACCACTTCACAATCCAGCAAATGTTATGGGAATAAAAGTTATGCGTGAATTGTTACCAGGTAAAAAGAATGTTGCTGTATTTGATACTGCATTCCATCAAACAATGGAGCCAAAAGCATTTATGTATGCGTTACCGTATGAAGATTACACTGAATTGAAAGTTAGAAAATACGGATTCCACGGTACTTCTCACAAATATGTAAGTGAAGTTGCAAGAGAAATGTTAGGAAAAGAAGATTCAAAAATAATTGTTTGTCATTTAGGAAATGGAGCGAGTATTTCGGCTGTGCAAAATGGTAAAGTTGTAGATACTTCAATGGGATTAACACCGTTGGCAGGAGTTATGATGGGAACTAGAACAGGAGACGTTGATCCAGCCGCAGCATTTTATGTAATGGAAAAAAGAGGACTTGATTTAAAAAGGAATCGATACTAGAATGAACAAACAATCAGGAATTAAAGGAATTTTTTTGGACCAAGTTCTGATTTTTAGAGATTTAGCGTCTGAAATGGAAAAAAAGGAAATGAAAAGAGCAATATTAGCATATGATATGTTCTGTTACAAAATAAAATCTTACATTGGAGCGTATGTAGCAGCTATGAATGGTATAGATGCTATTGCCTTCACAGGTGGAATCGGAGAAAATGCATTTTATGTAAGAAGAGATATTTGTAATGATTTAACATTTTTAGGAATCAAATTAGATGATGAAAAAGCTGGAGAATGGTTGCCAGGAAATGTTGAAATTACGACAAAAGATTCTAAAGTTAAAGTTTATAAAATTGAGACAGCAGAAGAATTGGTAATTGCAAGAGATACTTATAGATTAACAAAATAATTTATTTTAAAAATTTAAAAGAAAAATTGGATTTGAAAAATTAAAATTTAGGTTATTCAAATTCAAGGAAAAGGACGAAAAATTGGCAAAATTAAGTATTATTTATTATAGTGGATCAGGGAATACAGAACAAATGGCTGATTTAATTGGAGAAGGTGCAGAAAGTACTGGAGTAGAAGTAGTGAAAAGTCAAGTTGAAGTAGCAGAAGAATCTTTAGCAGAAGCAGATTTTGTTGCACTTGGATCACCATCAACAGGATCAGAAGAAGTGGCACCAGAAATAGTTGAGTATATCGAAAGAGTAAAAGACAAATTAGTTGGGAAGAAAATAGGTGTTTTCGGATCGTATGACTGGGGATTTGGTGAATGGATGAATATGTGGATTGAAGAATTGAAAAACGAAAATATTGAAGTAGTTGGCGAAGGTTGCATAGTTCATTTGACTCCAGATGATGATGAAAAAATCGAAAAATGTAAAAATTATGGAATTGAAATTGTAAAATAAAAATGTAAAAAAGGTTAGATTAATAAGGGCAAAAATCTGACCTTTTTTTCAAATGTAAAAACAAATATTTAGATTGAAAAAAATGGTCAAATATGATACCATATAATGAATATTTATGAATTTATCAGAAAACTTTGATAAGTGACGAGGATAATTGGAGGAAGATTGAAACATTTGATATTACAATTTTTAATGATGGTAGCAGTTGGGACATTGATAGGTTGGTTTACTAATTATTTAGCAATAAAAATTATTATTTAGACCTTACAAAGAAATGAATTTTTTTCTTTTTTAAAATACAAGGTTTAATTCCAAAAAGAAGAGATGAGATTTCTGAAAATATTGCAGATGTTGTTGAAAAAGAATTAATTTCTGTAGACGATATTGAGAATAAGTTGAAAGAAGTTGAATTTGATGATGGAATGATTGAGAAAGTACTAGATAAATTAGTTGAAGAAAAATTGAAAAAGTATTTTGGAAAAATCCATTATTGAAGATGATTATTAACGATTCTATGGTTGATAAAATAAAAAAATATTTTAAAAAAATATGATATTGGAAAACAAAGATGAAATTTTTGAGTGAAATGATAAAAATTGGTAAGGAAAAATTGATTTTAAAGAAATTATTTTGGAAAAATGAAGAATTTTTCTTTGGAAGAAATCGAGAAAAATTATTCTTTCAATATCAAAAATGAGTTAAAAACATATAGAAATAATCGGTGGAGTTTTTAGGTGGATTAATAGCAGTGTTCCAATTTTTGTTTATGGTGTTATTGAAACAAATATAGGAAAAATGAATTGATAAAAGGTAAATCAATCTGGAAATTGAGAAATTAATATAAATTTTTAGGTTTAGATTTTTAGGTGTTATAAAAAAATGAGGTGTAAAAATGAATGAAGATAGAATATTGGAGTCAGCAGAGTTAAAAGAGGACAATATTCAAAAAAATTTGCGTCCAAAGACGTTTAGTGATTATATTGGGCAAGAAAATTTAAAAGAAAAAATGAATATTTTTATAAAGGCTGCAAAGATGAGAAATGATTCGATGGATCATATTTTGCTATATGGACCTCCAGGGCTTGGGAAAACGACGTTGGCAGGGGTTATTGCAACAGAAATGGGAGCTAATTTGAAAATAACGACTGGTCCAGTGTTGGAAAAATCAGGAGATTTAGCGGCTATTTTGACATCTTTGGAAGAAAATGATATTCTATTTATAGATGAGATTCATCGATTAAATACTTCTGTGGAAGAAATTTTGTATCCAGCGATGGAAGATGGAGAATTGGATATTTTGATTGGGAAAGGTCCATCAGCTAGAAGTATTCGTATTGAATTGCCAAAATTTACTTTGATTGGTGCGACAACTAAGGCAGGACAGTTGAGTACGCCATTAAGAGATAGATTTGGTGTGACGCATAAAATGGAATATTACAAAATTGAAGAATTGAAGGAAATTATTCGTCGTGGAGCGAATATTTTGGATATTTCGTATGATGAAGAAGGAATAACAGAGATTGCGAAAAGAAGTAGAGGAACACCGAGAATTGCGAATAGACTTTTGAAGAGAGCTAGGGATTTTGCATTGGTTGAAGGTGTGGGAATTCTAGATAAAAAGAGTGTTGATGGGATATTAAGTCTTTTGGCAGTCGATGAAAAAGGATTAGATGAATTAGATAGGAAAATTTTGAAATCAATAGTAAGTGTTTATAACGGAGGTCCTGTGGGAATAGAAACGTTGTCATTGCTGTTAGGTGAAGATAGAAGGACAGTGGAAGAGGTTTATGAGCCTTATTTAGTAAAAATTGGGTTTATAAAAAAAGAACACCACGTGGAAGAGTTGTTACAGAATTAGGTTATAATCATTTAGGATTGGAAAAAAATATTAGAATAGAAATTTTTAGAAAAATAAAGTTGTAAAATGAGTAAATAAGGTAGGTTGAGATTGTTAACGGTTATAGCGGAAAAAGATAATATAAGCAAAAATGAGATTTTAATAAATGATAAATCAGATTGTAATCATATACAAAATGTTTTTTTAGGCTTAAAGTTGGCGATGAATTAAGAGTTGTCGATGGAGAAAGAGAATATTTGACAAAAATTTTTAGATATTTCTAAAAAAAGAAGTTTTGCTAGAAATATTGGAAGAGAAGGAAGATGAGTATTCTCTAGGAGTTGAGATTGATATTGCGTTGGGAATTTTGAAAAATGATAAAATGAATTTGGCAATACAAAAACTAACTGAAATTGGAATAAATGAAATAATTCCATTACAAACAGAAAGAGTTGTCGTAAAAATTAATGAGAAAAAGACAAATGGGATACGATTGTAAGGGAAACATTAAAAGCAATGTCGAGGAGTAAAATTTACAAAAAAATATCGCCTGTAAAAAAATTGAAAGAAATTGATTACGAAAAATATGATAAAAGTGATTTTTGCTTATGAAAATAGCGATGAAGCGAAATCAGTTGTTAATTTGATAAATGAAAATTGTAAGAAAATATTGTATGTGATTGGACCTGAAGGTGGAATTACTGAATCGAAGTTGAATTTTTTTAAAGGAAGTAGGAGCTGTGGAAGTGAGTTTAGGAAAAAGAATTTTTGAGAGCAGAAACGGCGGCTATTGTATTAGGAGGAGTGATTGCGAATAGTTTTTTTATAAATAAGTAAGTAAAAATGCTTTTTTATTAAGCAATAGAGATAAAATTCACAAATAAAAAAATTATGTATAAAATATTAAGAAAGGAAAAGTGAGAGAATGAGTTTAACAACAAATTATGGAAAAGAAGTATCTTCAATTATTGATATTATTGAAGACAAAAAAAGGACAAGACATTAAAGTTTACGATATGAGAGGAAAAATCGCCATTTTTCGATTATTCTATTGTGTGTACAGGTAGTTCGTCTAGAAATATTGAGGCAATAGCTACTGATATTAAAAAGTTTGGAAAAATATAAGAAATGTGGAAGGATTAGATGAATGTAACTGGGTTTTTAATCGATTCAGGAGACATTATCATTAGTATTTTTTAGTAAAGATGCTAGAGAATACTATCAATTAGATAGCTTTTATGAAGGTGTAAATAACCACGACGACGAAGAATTTTTAAGAAATGTAATTTTTTTAAGGAAGAGGACGGAAATGAGAGAATTAGATAAAGAGGAGAAAAATCCCCGATATATTGCATTTATTGCCGTAGTGGGTATAGCTTTTTTAATTTTAGTTTCAAAACTATTCACATTACAAGTCTTGAATGCGGCGGTGTACGAGGAGAGAGCTTTACAAAATAGAATTAGAACAAATGTTGTAAAGGCGACAAGAGGACAAATTTTTGATAGAGAAGGAAAAATTATTAGCAAAAAAATATTACTGGTTATCAATTGATTCATACAGATACGAAACCATTGACACCAAAAAGATATGGAAATTTTGAATCAGCTTAAAAATATGAATGAGCAACAAATTTCTGAAAGATTGTCGACTGAAAGAAAACCTGTGGCTGAAAAATTATATGATACGATAATGGATGTTAAGAAAATAAGTGCAGTTACGGGATACACTCCAGATTATCTTTTAGATAGATTTTTTTAAACAACAAAGAGTTGGTACTGATAAAAAAATATTAGTTATAGAAGATTTGGATAAAAATGTTGCGTTGAAGGCGATTGAAAAATTGAATAACACTGATAGAATCGATATTGTTGAGTATAATAAGAGATTTTATCCTGAAAAATAATATAGCTTCTAATGTAATTGGGTATGTAAAACCGATTAACGAGAAAGAATATAAAGATCTTAAGGATGAAGGTTACCAAAACAACGATTTGATTGGGAAAAAAGGTGTTGAAAAAAGTTATGATAAAGAAATGAAAGGTCAAGACGGAATGGAAAATGTCGAAGTTGATGCGAAAGGAAACACTGTAAGACAAGTAAATTCGACAGAAAGTACAGCAGGGAAAAACGTTTATTTATCAATTGACTTAGATTTACAAAAATATATGACAGATGCTTTTTCTGGAAAAAGTGGAGTTTTTATTGCAATGGAAGCTAAAACTGGGAAAATTATTACATTTGTAAGTAGTCCAGAAATTAACTTGAATTTATTGAGTTCTAGAATTTCTGATAGTGATTGGAATGCTTTGGCAAAATCTTCATCGAAACCACTTGTAAATAAAGGGATTGCAGGATTATACCCTCCAGGATCGACATTTAAAGCAGTAACAGGAAGTGCAATATTAGAATCTGGAGTATCACCTTATGCGACAGTAAATTCAACAGGACAATATAAATATGGAAAAGTTATTTTTAGAGATTCACATAAATACGGACATGGTATAACAAATTTTGCTAAATCAATAGAAGAGTCAGTAAATACCTATTATTATGTATTCTCACAAAAAGCAAAAATTCAAAATATTGTTAAATATGCAAAAGAATTTGGGATTGGTGAGAAAACAGGTATAGATATTCCAGGAGAATTAGCAGGAACATTGCCAAGTCCTGAGTGGAAAAAGAAAAGATTTAAAAAGGCAAAAGACCAAACTTGGTTGCCTGGAGACTTGATTAATATGTCGATTGGACAAGGTTACCTTTTGGCAACGCCTATGCAAATTGCTAGTGTTTATCAAACAATAGCTAATAACGGTGTTAAAATGAAACCGACTGTTGTAGACAGATTTGTAAGTTATAATGGAAAAGTGGAAGAAAATAAACCGCAAGTTGCTAAAAAAGTGAATATTAGTGCGAAAACATTGAAATTAGTAAAAGATGCTTTAAGATTACCAGTTGTTGGATATGGTGGAACAGCTAAATTGTTGAGAATAGATGGATATCCAGTTTCGGCTAAAACAGGTACAGCACAAAATACAGGATTTAGCGACAACCACTCATGGATTGCAGGATTTTTCCCATCAGATAATCCTCAAATTGTATTCATTTCATTAGTAGAAGGAGGAGGTTACGGAGGAGTAGCTTCTGGAGAAATGGCAAGAAAATTCATCTTGAAATATAGAGAAAAATATGTGTTGAAAAAGAATGTTAATGACGATGGAAGTAAAAAGATGGTAAAGATGGAAAAAAATAATGATAAAAAGATGACAAAAAAATAAAAAGTAGTAGCGAAAAATTAAAATTAATTGAAAAAAATTTAGATTTTTGTAGAAATAGATAATTTAAAAATAAGATTGGAGAAGGAGGAGCTAAATAATGTCAGATGAAAAAGAAAAAAAGGGCAGAAAAAAATCAGAAAGTCCTTTTAAAAGAAATTTTTCTAAAAAAATTCTGCCAAAGTGAATAGAATTAAGGCAGCTGCGAAAAAGAAAAAGAATGAATAATGACGAACATTTAGGTGATACAGTAAATTCTAAATATTTACTGAATAAAAAGACGAAACATCACAATAATAATAGGAACGAGAAATTTGATGCGAGAAAGAAAGATGATAAAATGTATATTATTCCACTTGGTGGGATAGAAGAAATTGGGAAAAATATGACTGCGTTCCAATATAAAGATGAGATAGTTATTGTGGATGCAGGATTAACATTCCCAGAAGATGAGCATTTGGGGATAGATGTGATTATTCCAGATTTTGCTTATTTGGAAAGTAATAGGGATAAAATTAAGGCGTTATTGTTGACGCATGGACATGAGGATCATATTGGAGCGATACCGTATTTGTATCAAAAATTAGGTTCAGAAGATATTCCTATGTATGGTGGTAGATTGACACTAGAATTAGCAAAAGCTAAATTTGAGAGAAAAGATGCAAAATTACCAAAAGAAAAAATTATAAAAGGAAGAAGTATTTTGAAAATTTCAAAATATTTTACAGTTGAATTTATAAGTGTAACGCATAGTATTGCAGATTGTTATGCAATTTGTATAAAAAAACTCCAGCTGGAACGATTTTACATTCGGGAGATTTCAAAGTGGATTTAACACCGATTGATGGAGAAGGATTTGATTTTGGAAGATTGGCACAATTGGGAGAAGAAGGAGTAGATTTATTATTATCAGATAGTACGAATGCATTGATACCAGGATTTACACCATCAGAAAGAACAGTTGGAGAAAGTTTGAAAGAAGAGTTTTTCTAAAGCAAAAAGGAAGAATTATTTTAGCGGCATTTGCTTCGCATGTACACAGATTACAGCAAATTATTAATATCGCAGAAAAACATGGTAGAAAAATTGCGATTGATGGAAGAAGTATGGTAAAAATATTTGAAATTTGTTCAAATTTAGGATATTTAAAAATTCCTAGAGGAATTATGGTTGATATAAATCGTGTTGAATCATTACCAGCAAACCAAGTGTTAATTATTTGTACAGGAACTCAAGGGGAGCCACTTGCAGCATTGTCGAGAATAGCGAATGGTTCACATAAACATATTTCGTTGAGAGAAGGGGATACAGTTGTGATTTCAGCTACACCAATTCCTGGAAATGAAAAAGCGGCTTATAAAAATATTAATCAATTGATGAAGAGAAATGCAAATGTCGTTTTTGAAAAAGTAGTAGGAATCCATGTTTCTGGACATGGATGCCAAGAAGAACAAAAATTAATGTTAAATCTTGTAAAACCAAAATTCTTTATGCCAGTTCATGGGGAATATATGATGCTTAAAAAACATAAAGAATTAGCTGAAGCAGTTGGAATACCTTCAAACAATATTTTATTAACAGAAAATGGAATGAAATTAGAGTTGACAAAATCAAAATTTAGATCGGTTGGAAGAGTACCAAGTGGAGCAACTTTAATTGATGGATTTGGAATTGGAGATATTGGTAATGCAGTATTGAAAGATAGACAAAATTTAGCAGATGATGGAATAGTAATAATTTCGGTTTCACAATATAAAACTGGTAAATTTAGTAGACAAGTTGAGCTAGTAACTAGAGGATTTGTATACAATAAAGATGCAGAAAGTTTATTGGCTGAAACTAAAAGAATTGATAAAATTAGAGTTAGAAAAATCTGGAAAGCCAAGAAATAAAAAGAAATTGGTAAAAGTAAAACAAAAAAATTAAAAAAATAAAAAGTGGGAGAATTTTTTTAAATAAGAAAACAGATAGAGAACCAATAATTCTTCCAATAATTATGGAGGTTTAATAAATGCAACTTTCAAGTAAAGAAAGAGCTTTTTGAAAAATTGGCACATAATTTAGATCCAATTGTGAGAATTGGAAAAGATGGAATAGATGAAAATGTATTAAAAAGTATTTCTGATGTTATAAATAAAAGGAATTGATAAAAGTAAAAATTTTTACAAAAATTCTACAGTTGAAGTGGAAAGAGAATTGGGGACAGAAATTGCTAATAAAACTCAATCAGTTTTTGTGGATAGTATCGGTAAGATTTTGATTTTATTTAAGCCAAGTAAAGCGAAGGATGCTAAAATAACACCAGAATTTAATGAATTTAAAAAGAAAAAGAGAGGAAAATAATGAGTGGTGGAATTGTCTTTGGAAATAGATTACTTGATGTAGCTTTAATTTCTTGTTTTGCAGCACAATTCTATAAAGTTTTCTCTCCCCTTTTTCGAGGGAAAAAGATACAGTGGATTAGGCTTCTAGAAACAGGAGGAATGCCTAGTTCACATGCCTCAACAGTAGTGTCGCTAGTAACAGGAGTATTTATACTAAAAGGAGCAAGTTCTATAGAATTTGCGATTTCGATGGTTTTTGCTTCAATTGTACTTTATGATGCAACTGGTGTTAGAAGACAAGCTGGGAAACACGCTAAGGCGTTGAATATGCTTATTGAAAGTATTGAAAGAAGAGATGGAATAGAAATAATAAACGAACAATTTAAGGAATTTTTAGGACACACTCCAATTGAAGTTTTAGTAGGAAGTATTTTAGGTATAATTATTGGGTTACTATTTAAAGGATATATTTTAGGATAAAAATTAAATAATAAAAAAATAAATAGAAATATAAGATATATGATTTATCATAAAGGATATATTTCTTAATAAATAAGTGAGAATCTTTTTTTCTTCTTTCAAGAATTTCAAATAAATAAATTTTTGAATAGAAGAAATTGAAATAATAAGAGATTTTTTAAATTATAGATAGAGGAAATTTGAGTATGAAAAAGGTTAGATTTAATACTTGTAGAAAGAGGATTGTTTGAAACTAGAGAAAAGGCTAAACGAGAAATCATGGTCGGAAATGTAATTGTGAACGAACAAGCAGTTACAAAAGCAGGGACAAACTTTAAAGATGATGAAAAATTAAATATAAGAATAAAAAACAAATTAAGGTATGTGAGCCGTGGTGGATTAAAGTTGGAGAAAGCCATTAAAAAGTGGGAATTAGACTTTAATGATAAATTAGTTTTGGATATTGGAGCTTCTACAGGTGGATTTACAGATTGTGCCTTGCAAAATGGTGCAAAAAGAGTTTATAGTGTCGATGTTGGGACAAATCAGTTGGATTGGAAATTGAGAAATGATGACAGAGTTGTTTCAATAGAAGAGACTCATATAAAGGACTTAACACCAGAAAATATTGAAAACAATAAAAGTTGACTATATTGTAATTGATGTATCTTTTATTTCTTTAACAAAAGTTATTCCTTATTTTTGAGAAATTTTTAAAAGAAAATGGAAAAGCTGTAATGCTAGTAAAACCACAATTTGAAGTGGGTAGAGATAAAATAGGACGAAATGGTGTTGTTCAAGAAGAAGAATATCACGATGAGGCTATTAAAAAAATTATTGCTTTTTCAAAAGAATGTGGTTACGAATTAGTAGGTGTTAAAGATTCACCGATAAAGGGAGCAAAAGGAAATAGCGAATTTTTTTAATGTTAGTAACACACAAAAAAAGTTAATTTTAGTAAAAAGAGTCGTAAAATAAGGAGGAAACGATGAAAAAAAGTAAATTGCTTCAAGCGGTATTGGGAGTTATCTTAGCAGGAGCACCATTATTTGCAGCAACAACTGTAATAAAATCAGCTGTAAATGATAAAAATGTAAGCGCAGGATATTCAAAAGATTCAATAGAATTGAATAGAATAGTAGATGTAATTAATATTATTGAAACTAATTTTGTTGGAACGAAAACAAATAAAAAAATGATAAAGGTGAAAAAATAGCAGAAAATGTTGCAACACCAAGTAAAGAAGAGTTGTATAAAGGAGCTGTAGAAGGTGTTGTTAGAAAATTAGATGACCCTTATTCTGAATATTTATCAACAGAAGATTTAAAAGATTTTGCTGAAGATATGGACGGAGAATACACTGGAGTTGGAATGAGTGTAAGCAAGAAAAAAGGAGAGCCATTAGAAGTTGTATCACCGTTTATCGGAAGTCCAGCTGAAAAAGTTGGTATGAGAATAAAAGACAAAATTACCAAAGTTGATGGAAAAGATATATTGCCATTGACAGCTACTGAAACTGTAAAATTGTTAAAAGGTAAAGAAAAATACAAAAGTAGAAGTAGAAGTTGTAAGAGAAGGTAGAAAAGAGCCTTTCAAAGTTACTATGACAAGAGCTAAAAATTAAACTTGAAATGGTTGAAAGTAAAATGCTTGAAAATAAAATTGGTTATGTGAGTCTTTTGAGATTTGGAAATAATGTTGGGACAGAAGTTGAAAAAGCTATAAAAGATTTAAAAGCAAAAGGAATGAGAGGATTGATTTTTTTGATTTAAGATCTAATCCAGGTGGTTCGTTACAAGAGGCTCAAGATATTACTTCATTATTTGTAAAAAGATAATTTGATTGTTTATTTGAAATATAAAGATGGAAGAAGAAAAGATTACAACAGAACTTTTACCATATTTAGGAGATTTCCATTAATAGTATTGACAAAATGAAGGAAGTGCTTCGGCTTCTGAAATTGTTACAGGTGCATTAAAAGATTACAAGAGAGCAACTATTATTGGAGAAAAATACATTTGGTAAAGGAATTGTTCAACAAGTTATACCATTGAGAACAAATGATGCTATAAAATTAACTATTGCTCAATATTTCACACCGAAAGGGAACTATATTCATGGAAAAAGGGATTGCGCCTGATATAAAAGTGGATATGGAAGAATTATTGACATTAAAAAGGTTATGCAAATGATAGTGAACAAGCTATAAAAAAATAGACAAAAAAAGAGATTGAAGATATCTTAATAAAAGATAAAGGTGCAGAAGAAGCTAAAAAAATTATTGCAGCTGGAGATGTTCAAATGAAAAAGAGCTATCCAAGAAATGAATAAAAAAATTAGGTGTAAAATAGTAATTAATTGGATAAATTGTCTTGAATTTAAGAAAGAATTTTTTGGTTCAAGACAGTTTTTAAAGAATAAATTAGAAAATGGGAGAAATTATGTTTTTATGTTGTTGGTACGCCAATAGGAAATTTAGAGGATATAACTTTTTAGGGCCTTGAGAACGTTGAAAGAGGTCGATTACATTTTTGCAGAAGATACTCGTGTTACGAAGAAATTGTTGAAATTTTTATGAGATTGATAAAATTGTATACCAGTATCACGAGCATAATAAACTTCATCAAATTCAGAATATTGTTAATTTGTTGAAGGATGAAAAGCAAATTGCGTTGGTAACTGATGCGGGAACGCCTTGTATATCAGATCCTGGATATGAGCTTGTAAATGAAGTCTTGAAAGAAGGAATTAAGGTTGTTGGAATTCCAGGGCTTCTTCGATAGTAACAGGTGCAAGTGTATCAGGATTGGATATGAGAAGAATGGCGTATGAAGGATTTTTGCCAAAGAAAAAAGGAAGACAAACTTTGTTTAATAAACTAAAAGAGGAAGAAAGAACAATCGTAATCCTTGAATCACCAAATCGAATTTTGAAAACATTGAAAGACATACGAGAATATTTAGGTGAAAGATACGTTGTAATTACTCGTGAACTTACAAAAGTATACGAAGAAATTATACGAGGCGATGTTTCAGAGATAATTGAAAGACTTGAAGAAAAAAACCTATAAAAAGGGGAAATCGTTTTGTTTATTAGAGCAAAAGATTAGTGGAAATTTATTTTGAAAGCATTTTTTTATTATTTTTTTGTAATGATAAAAATAGAAGAAAATTTTATTGAAAGAGAGAAAATTATGAATATAAACTGGTATCCAGGCCATATGAAAAAAACTAAGGAACTGATTGTAGAAAATTTAAAAATAATAGATATCGTAATAGAAATTCTGGATGCAAGAATACCATTATCAAGTAAAAATCCTGATATTTCAAAGTTAGCTAATGGAAAACAGAAAATTGTGATTCTGAATAAGATTGATTTAATTGATGCAAAAAGAGCTGAAAAAAATGGGAAAAATTATTTCTTGGAAAATCATATTTCAGATTATTTTTGTGGCTTTTGAGTGTGGAAAAAAAGGGACGAATTTTTAATGAATTGAGAAAAAAATAACAGATAGAATTTATAACGAAAAATTGGAGAAAGTTAAGAAAAAAAGGTTTGAGGAAAAACTTCTGTAAGAGCGATGATTGTTGGGATTCCAAATGTTGGGAAATCGAAATTTATTAATAAATTTGTGAATAAAAATAAAGCGAGAGTAGGAAATACGCCAGGATTTACGAAAGGAAACAGTGGATAAAAAAATAGACGATAAGCTAGAATTATTAGATACGCCGGGAGTTTTGTGGCCTAAATTTGAGGATGAAAAAGTAGCGTTTAATTTGTCGATAACTGGGTCAATTAAAGATAATGTGTTGCCGTTGGAGCAAGTAGCGTTGAAATTTATTGATAGATTGAAAGAGTTGGAAAAAAATTAGAGAATTTGATAAAATCGTATACTTTGAGTGAAACTGTGACGAAAGAAGAAATTTATAAATTGGAAAAATCACAAAAATTTTAGAAATTTTTAGAGAAGAGGCTGGGAGTAACAAAACAAGATGAACATAATTATGAAATTATTTCCAGAAGACTTTTAAAAGATTATAGAATGGGAAAAATTGGGAAATTCTTTTTAGAATTGCCAGAAGGAGAGTGAGATATGAGAGTTGGGATATTTACTGATACGTATAGACCGCAAGTAAACGGAGTTGTTAGCTCGATTACAACTTTAGAGCAACAGCTGAGAAAAAGAGGACATAAGGTTTATATCATAACGACAACTGATCCAGATGCACCGACTGTCGAGCCAAATGTATTGAGAATTCCAAGCGTGGAGTTTAAGCCAGCACCACAGTATAGATTGGGATTGATGTATTCGCCGAAAATTGTTAAGAAGATAAAAAAATTGGAGTTGGATATCATTCATTCGCAGACAGAATGGGGAGTTGGAACTTTTTCGAGATTTGTAGCGACAAAATTACATATACCGTTGGTTCACACTTATCACACGTTGTATGAATACTATACACACTACATTTTTAGAGGACATATGGTGGCTCAAGCAAAAAAAATTGCAGCTGCGATAAGTAAATTTTATTGTGATAAATGTAACGCTTTGATTGTTCCAACAAGAAAAAGTTGAAGATATTTTGTATTCGTATGATGTTGAAAAGGAAATGAATGTCATTCCAACGGGACTTGATATTAAGAAATTTTATCGAGAAAAATTATACAGATGAAGATAGAGAGTTTATCAAGGAAAATTATAAAATAAAAGACACTGACTTTTTGTGTGTTTACATTGGAAGAGTGGCTGAAGAAAAAAAGTATTGATTTATTGATTGAGATGTTTGCAAAAATTGATGATCCTAATTATAAATTTATGATTGTTGGGAAAAAGTTTTGGAGATATCAGGGGATAAAATTGAAGGAACAGGCTGAAAGTTTGGGAATTTTGGATAGAGTGATTTTTTTGTTGGAGAGGTTCCGCACGAGAATGTTCCGATTTACTATCAAATTGGAGATGTATTTTTTTAAATGCGAGTATTTCCGAAACACAAGGATTGACTTTTGTTGAGGCAATGGCGGCAGAAGTGCCTGTTAATGCGAGATACGACTTGAATTTGGAAGACTTATTAGTAAAAAAATGAAGCAGGCCTTTGTTTATAAAAAAATGAGGAAGAATTTATTGCTAATTTGAAAAAAATTGAAGGAAGATAAAGAATTTAGAGATAAAATAAAAATGCTTTTAAAGTTTCACAAGATTATACATCTGAAAAAAATTTGGTGAAAAGAGTGGAAGCAGTATATAAAAAAACGATAGAGGAGTATGATGCAGATGAAAGTTTTACTATTTTCAGAGGGGAAAAAAATTTATTCAGCAAATCCGGCGTTGGGCAAGCCCTAAATCATCAAAAAGAAGCCCTTGGAGCAAATAATGTTGAATTTACTTTGGATGAAAAAAAGATGATTATGATTTAGTGCATATAAATACGATTGGATTAAAATCTTTTCAAGTGTTGCGACAAGCGAAAAAAAGAGGATTCCAGTAATTTACCATACGCATACAACTTACGAAGATTTTAAAGGAAGTGTGAAATTTAGTAATCAAATTGCACTGATTATAAAATTTTTGGACAAAAAAATATTATACAATAGTGCAGATTATTTGATTTCTCCGAGTGAGTATACAAAAAAATTTAATTAAAACGAAGTATTTGAGAAAAAGATAAGGAAATACGGGTAATTTCAAATGGTGTCAATACGAAGAATTTTTTTGTAAAAATGAAGAATTGAAAAATAAATTTTTGGAAGAATATAAGATTGATAAGCCGTTGGTGATTACAGCGGGATTGCCGTTTGAGAGAAAAGGTATTCAAGATTTTATGAAACTTGCAGAAAAAAGGAAAGATTATCAATTTATGTGGTTTGGTTCGTCGAGTATAAAATCGATGTTGCCGAAAAAAATTCAGCATATAATTGAAAATCCACCTAAAAATGTGATTTTTTTCCTGGATATGTTGAGAAAGATATGTTGATTGGAGCATTTAGTGCTGCAAAGGCATTTTTGTTTATGACGTATGAAGAGAATGAAGGAATTGTTGTGTTGGAAGCGTTGTCTGCTCAATTGCCATTGATTGTTAGAGATATTCCTGTTTATAATAAATGGCTTCAAGATGGTGTAAATTGCTTTAAAGCTAAAAATAATACAGGATTTATAGAAAAATTGAGAAAAGTTGTTAATGGAGAAGTGGAAAATTTAGATGAAATCGTGAAGAATGCGTATGAACTTGCGAAAGAGCGAGATTTAACAGAAATTGGTAAGAAATATAAAGAATATTATGAATATGTGTTAGAAAAATTTTTGGAAAATAAATATAGAATAAAAAGGAGAAAATTTATGAAAAAAAATTGTAATATCACTATTTCTAATGGTTGCGATGTTAAGTTTTTTTCGGCTAAAAAGAATAGTGCAGAAAATGAGATTAGAGCTAGTTTTGATAGATTTATGCAAGATTTAAAATCAGAGAAAGCAATAGATGATGATAAGTTAACTCAAAGCGATATTGATGAAGCAATAAATGAAATGCCGAAGGAATTAAGAGGTTTTGTTAAAGAGATGACACCAGCATTATTACAGTTAGATCAAAATAATGATTTGAAAAAAATTTTTACAAGAAAGCATATGATAAAATGAGTTATAATATAACAAAAAGTTACTCAAAAAGGGAATGAAGGTGTTGTGGAAGTATTTGTGAAAATGCCTGATTTTAATTCCTATAGTGGTGAAATTGAAAAAAATCTTTTGAATCAAAAATTTGGAAATTTAGATAAAAAAATACAAAACTAAAAAGATGTTTTTTGGGAACATTATGGATACAACAGTTAAAGAGTTTAGTAAAAATTTTTAGATAGAAAAGATTTGAAATATACTCAAGAAAATATGAAAAATTTATTTTGAAAAAGTTGATGGAGAATGGGTTCCACAAATGGATTTTTAAAAAGAATAAAGATCTAATGAAAATAATGTCCTTCAATTTATCAAATGATTTATTTTTAGGAAATTTTTTTAAAGAAATTGTAGAGATATGTAAAAATTTTTGTGTAAACCTCTAAATAATATGTAGTAAAAACTATATAATATTTGGAGGTTTTTATTGTGGATAAAAAGGAAATTGACAACGAAATTTAAAAAGAGAGTCCTGAAAATGACACTCTCAATAAATCTTTAATTTTTTAAAAAAATCTTCTAAATTTATAGAGAGTGTAAAATTTTTGTCGTAAATAGAATAGCAAAAGTACTGAATTTACTAGATTTATCTATTAGTTTACACAAAATTCTGGACACTCTCAATTTATACTTTATAATAAAAAAATTATTTTGAGATTATTTACTTTCTAACTCGTTACAAGCTGTTTCCAATTGTTTTAATGCTCTTTCCAAGACACTTCTCGGACAAGCAGTGTTAATACGCATAAATCCACTTGAACCATGATTAAACGCACGACAAGAATTTAATCCTATTTTTTTGCCTTTTTGATAAATAAATTTTTTTCCAATTCATCTTGATTCAAATTATATTTTTTTCATCAATTCACGGCAATCTAGCCAAACTAAGTAAGTAGCTTGTGGAACATTAGGCTTAATTAACGGAATATTTTTCATAAAATCATTCAAAAAAAGAATATTTTTCCAAATAGTCGATTAATTGAATTAAATAATCTTCACCTTCTGTATAAGCAGCAATAGTTGCAACCAAATTAAAAAGGATTATTTCTGTGAACTTCCAAATCTTTCCAAAATCTATCAAATCTTGTTTTATTTTCGATATTATTAAATACAATTGTTGCAGATTGTAAACCAGCTAAATTAAAGGCTTTCCCAGTAGCAGTACAAGTTATCGTATTTTGTCTAATTTCCTCTGAAACACTTGCCATTGGAATATGTTGGTTTCCCCAAAGAGTCAAATCAGCATGAATTTCGTCAGAAATAACAGGTACACTATATTTTATGCACAAATCTCCAATCGCTTTTAATTCGTCACGACTCCAAACATGCCCCAAAGGATTATGTGGATTACAAAAGATAAATAATTTTGGATGTTGCTTCAATTTTTCTTCCAAATCTTCCAAATCAACAGTGAAAACTCCATTTTTTTCTTTAAATTTATTTTCTAAAATAATTCTTTTGTTGTCAGTACTAATATCGTAAAATTCCGAATAAACAGGTGGCTGAATCAAAATAGTATCCCCTTCTTCAGAAAATAATTTTATCAACGATCCAAGCGTAGGCACAACCCCAATACTAAAGCTCAAAAGCTCTTTTCTAGGCTCCCATCCAAATCTTTTCTTTTGCCAGTTGATAAAAGATTCAAAATATTCATCAGGACGATAAACATACCCAAAAATTCCGTGCTGAGCCTTTTTTTCAAGTGCATCAATAATCGGTTGAGCAGTTTTAAAATCCATATCCGCAATCCACAAAGGAATGAAGTCTTCAGGCTCTTTCCCATGCTCAAATCCAAATCTAGCCAATTCATTATATTTAACAGAATGATTATTTTTTCTGTCAATAATTTCATCAAAGTTGTATTTCATAATATCACACCTTTCATTTTTTTGTAGAGTTTTATTCAATAATAGTTCTCAAAATCTCCAATTCTCCATTCAATTTAACTTCAATATTTATAGGCACTAACAAACTTTCTCCCTTTTTGAATTTCAAGCGAAATAATTTCTCCATTTTTCATTTTTTGTGAGAAATAGTACCTTTTCCCCTCTAAAAATAGAGTAAATAATCATACTCTCATGACAAACATCATCAAAATTTCCAGAAACTTTAATTCTATCAATCGAATAATATTTTTTTCCTAATAATCGTTTTTCTAGTTTCATTACCAACGAAATTTGTATGAGTAATTATAGGTTTTTGATTAAAAATCAATAACTTCTGCGGCATCATCCAAATGCAATTCTCTTTTTTTACCATTTTGAATTCTATCAAAATCATAAATTCTATAAGTTATATCAGAATTTTCCTGAATTTCAGCAAAAATTACACTTCCCTTCAAAGAAGCATGAACCATTCCAGGCACAATATCAATTAAATCGCCCTTTTTCACAGTAATTTCATTAAACAATCCCTCAAAATTATTTTTCTTTTGTTTTTTTCAAAAATTCCTCTTTCGTAACGCCTTCTTTCATACCCATAATCAAAGTAGCATCATCGCTAGCTTCCATAATAAACCAAGATTCACTTTTTTTCCTAATTCATTATGTTTTTTTCAACGCAACTTCATCACTAGGATGAACTTGAATAGAAAGTCGATCATTAACATCTAAATATTTTATCAATAATGGAAATCTATCTTTGTAATTTTGGTAAGGTTTTTTTCACCAACTAACTTATCTTTGTATTCAGAATAAATTTCTTGTAAAGTTTTTTTCCTGCAAGAGGCCCATTTTTCAACAATTCCCATACCATTTGGATGTGCTGAAACTTCCCAAGATTCTCCAATATTCTTATCCTTAGGCAATTGCATATTCAATTTTTTTCCTCAAATGCACGTCCTCCCCAGACTTTTTCTATGAAAACTTTTTTTAAACCGCATCGGATACAACATAATTTATCCTCCTTAATTTTTTTAAATTTCAATTTGTTAAATAAATAATATCATTTTAGCAGTAAAAAGACAAGTAGCGAAGATATTTAAATTTTTGGGTTATTGACAAATTTGAAAAAAATAGTATATATAATCCACTTATAAATGGATTGTTACTGTTAGGCAGGCAAAACCTTGGTTAATAAATATGATTATTTTTTTCGTGTTTAATAATCAGGGTTTTTTTCTATCTAAAATGATGAATGTTAATGGGAGTTTGAAAAATGAGTAATAAAATTCAAAAAAATTTTGATATTTCATTAAAAATGATTTAAAATAAAAAAAGGTTAGAATTAAAAATAAATGGTTAGGAGGAGAAAAATGGCTAATAAAAAGATTTCCAGAAGGATTTTTTTATGGGGAGGAGCTACTGCTGCAAAATCAGCTTGAAGGTGCATACAATGAAGATGGAAAAGGATTATCAGTACAAGATGTAACTCCAAAAGGTGGAGCAAATGTTGGTGGAGAAGTGTTGATTACGAAAGAGCCGACAGAAGATAATTTGAAATTAAAAGGAATTGATTTTTATCACAGATATAAAGAAGATATTGCTTTGTTTGCAGAAATGGGATTTAAAGTATTTAGAATTTCAATTGCCTGGAGCAGAATTTTTCCAAAAGGAGATGAATCGGAACCAAATGAAGCAGGACTAAAATTTTATGATAATTTATTTGATGAAATGGCAAAATATGGGATTGAGCCACTTGTAACATTGTCACATTACGAAACGCCACTTCATTTGGCAAGAGAATATAATGGATGGACAAATAGAAAGTTAATTAAATTTTTTGAAAGATATGTTCGTACAGTGTTTGAAAGATATAAAAATAAGGTAAAATACTGGTTGACATTTAATGAGATAAATTCTGTTTTACACGCTCCGTTTATGAGTGGAGGAATTCCAACTGATGGAGAAGTGAAACCAACTAAACAAGAATTGTACCAAGCTGTCCACAATGAATTAGTAGCTTCTGCATTAGTCACAAAAGTTGGACATGAAATTAATCCAGATTTTAAAATAGGATGTATGATTTTATCAATGCCAGTTTATCCAATGACATCGCATCCACTTGATACATTAGCAGTAAGACAATTTGAGAGAGAAAATTATTTATTTGCTGATGTGCATGTGAGAGGAAAATATCCAGCATACGCAAGAAGATATTTTAAAGAAAATAATATAAATATTGAATTTGCTGAAGGTGATGAAAAATTATTAGCTGAAAATCCAGTTGATTTTGTATCGTTCTCGTATTATGTAAGTGTTGCTGCAGCACATAATCCGCAAGATTATCAAGGTGGAAAAGGTAACTTGCTAGGTGGATTGAAAAATCCATATTTAGAATCAAGTGAATGGGGTTGGCAAGTTGATCCAGTTGGACTTAGAATTGTATTGAATGATTTTTATGACAGATACCAAATTCCATTATTTATCGTAGGAAAACGGACTTGGAGCAAAAGATGTTTTAGTTGATGGACCTAATGGACCAACTGTTGAGGATGATTATAGAATTGATTATTTGAGAAGACATTTGGAACAAGTGAGAGAAGCGATTGAAGACGGAGTAGAAGTGCTAGGATATACTTCTTGGGGTTGCATTGATTTAGTTTCGGCATCAACAGCTCAAATGAGTAAAAGATACGGATATATTTATGTAGACAGAAATGATGATGGAACTGGTTCATTAAATCGTTATAAAAAGAAATCTTTTGACTGGTACAAAAAGGTAATCGCAAGTAATGGAGAAGATTTAGGTTAATGTTTTTTGAATAACAGGGTGGTAATTTTATTATCCTGTTTTTTTAAATTTTTTTCAAAAAAACTCACCTAAGTTTTAGGTTAGAGATATTAGAATTTTTATGATATAATTTATTTGAGAAAAAAATTTTAAAATTAATAAAAAAATAACTTGAAGGGAGAAAAAAATGAAAAAAATTTAAAATAGGATTGGTATCGAGGCTTTTTGATTGCGATAGTTCTTGGTATTGGAGCAGGGACTAGTTTTGCCAGAACCGATTATTAGGATAGCAGTAACTTTTTTTCAGGACTGTTTAGTAAATATTTAACATTTATTATACCATTAATGATTATTGGATTTGTAGTAATTGGAATTGCAGATTTAACACAAGGTGCAGGGAAATTGTTAGGAATTACAACACTTATTGCATACACTTCAACAGTTGTCGCTGGATCGCTTGCCTACATAATGGCATCGACAGTTTTTCCGCACATCATTGACGGAAGTATTTTAACAAAAATTGGAAATCCAGAAGAAAACATGCTAAACCCCTTTTTGAAATAAGTTTGCCACCGTTATTAGATGTAACTTCAGCCGTTGTGTTTTCGTTCATAATGGGACTAGCAATAAGTTGGTTACGAACAACAGGATATCAAAAAGGTGAAACAATTTATCAATTATTCTCTGATTTTTCAGAAATAATAGTAAAAGTTTTATCAACATCAATCATTCCAGTTTTACCATTTTTATATTTTTTTGGAACTTTTTGCGAACATGGCTCATAGTGGAAGTGTTTTTCACAGTAATGTCAATATTTATTAAAGTTTTTTTATTTGTGTTATTGTTACATATTGCATATTTAATAGCGCTTTTTTTGTAGGAGCAGGTGCAATTGGAAAGAAAAAAATCCAATAAAATTATTGAAAAAAATCAAATTCCTGGCTACATTACAGCTTTTAGGAACACAATCATCAGCCGCAACAATTCCTGTAAATGTAGAATGTGCAAGAAATAATGGTGTTTCAGAGCAAATAAGAGATTTTTGTCGTACCACTTTTGTGCAACAATTCATATGGCAGGAAGTATTATCACAATAACAAGCTGTGTTACCGCTGTTTTAACAAAAGATAGCAAGAAGTCTCCGGCTTCTACAAGTGGGAGATGAATTGCTTTTTTTGTAAAAAAATTGAAAAAAAGGATATATTTATGATATAATTTATTCAGTGAAATAATATAGAAGTAGGTAATAATAATGTCATATAATAGTAATTATCATTCAGTATTTGATATAAATTATCATATGATTTTTTTGTATAAAATATCGAAGAGAAGTCATTAATGATGAAATTTCTAATAGATTGAAAGAGATTTTTTTAAAAAAATATGTCCGAAGTATAACATTGTTCTTAAAGAATGGGAACATGATGTTGATCATATTCATATGTTGATTAATGCTATGCCTAATACTGAACTTTCTAAGTTTGTAAATACTTACAAAAAGTGCTTCCAGCAGGTTGATAAAAAAAGAATTTCCTGAAATAAGGGAAGATTGTGGAAAGAATATTTTTTTGGAGTAGAAGTTACTTAGTTGTAAGTGTTGGAGGTGAACCGTTAGAGATAATTAAAAAAATATTCAAAAATCAAAAAGGAGGTGTAATTTATGAAATATAATTTAGCATTCAAATATAGGATTTATCCAAATAAAGATCAAGAATTATTGATAAATAAGACTTTTTGGATGTGTCCGTTTTGTTTACAATACGATTTTTATATTGCTAATAAAATTTATGAAGAAACTGGAAAAAAATAAAAATAATTACACCTGCCAGTTTGAAAAGTGAAAATCAATTTCTAAAAAGAAGTCGACAGTCTAGCACTTTCAAATGCTCAATTGAATGTAAAACGATCGTTTACAAATTTTTTTCAAAAGAGAGCGAAGTTTCCAAAGTTCAAATCTAAAAAGAATAATGTTAAAAGTTACACGACAAATTGTGTGAATAATTCAATACGAATTGAGGAAAAATAAATATTTGATTTTGCCAAAATTGAAAAAAAGTAAAATTGAAATATCATAGAGAAATACCAAAAAAATTACAGAATAAAAGTCAGTAACATTGACAAACAGTAATGGAAATTACTATGTTTCTGTTTTGACAGAATTTGAAAAAGAAATTCAAAAAAATCCCAAGTAACGATAAAGTGATTGGACTTGATTTTTTTCAATGTCTGAATTATTTGTCAGTTCTGAAAATCAAAGAGCTGATTATCCAAAAATATTTTTAGGATGTTGGAAGAAGAATTGAAAAAAATTACAGAAATCATTATCGAGAAAAAGTGAAATTTTTCTAAAAATTGGTATAAGCAAAAAGTGAAAATCTCAAAATTGCATGAGTATATTAAAAATTGTCGAAAAGATTTTTTGCATAAATTATCGAAAAAATTGTCTGAAGATTATAATGCTGTGGTTGTTGAGGATTTGAATATGAAAGGGATGAGTCAGGCATTAAATTTTGGGAAAAGTGTAGGAGATAATGGATGGGGAATGTTTTTGAGAATGCTTGAGTATAAACTGATGTTTTTAGGAAAACAATTTTTAAAAATAGATAAGTGGTTCCCGTCATCGAAAACTTGCAGTAAATGTGGAAATATTAAAGAGGAACTGAAATTATCAGAAAGAAGTTATAGATGTGAGTGCTGTGGGATTGAAATTGATAGAGATTATAATGCGGCACTGAATATAAGAGATGCTGGAAAAGAAATGTTAAAATATTAGGAAATAAAAAAACAGGGCAGGAACTGTCCGAAGAGCTTGGTAAATATATTTGGCTAGCAAAAGCAGATACTTCCCAAGAAGCTCCCGCTTCTAAAAGCGGGAGTAGTTCACTGATGAATAATATGTCACACAGTTTAGCAATTATCGTTCCATTCATAATGACTTTAGGAGTAGCAATGGTAGCAGCCCCAGGAGCCCCAGGAGGAGCAATAATGTCAGCATTACCATTTTTAGGAATGGTTGGGATTAATTCAGCAGGACCGTTAGGGACATTACTTATTGCTTTGTATATAACTCAAGATAGTTTTGGAACAGCAGCTAATGTTTCAGGAGATAATGCGATTGCAGTGGTTGTAGATACGATTTATCACAAGTTTATAAAAAAAGAATATTACAAAATAATCCAACAAACTATAATTTAGAAATGAAACACTAATTTTGTATAAAAAAATAGTAATCTAAATATCAAGAAAAATGCAATTCAAATTTACTAAAAAAATATGGTAAAAATTATTAAAAATAGAAATTAAAGAAAGGAGAGTATGTTTTCAATCAAACATACTATGAAAGATAATGAATATAATATTATTTGGTGCTCCAGGAGCAGGAAAAGGAACTCAAGCGAAAGAATTAATTAAAAAATATGAAATCCCTCAAATTTCAACAGGGGACATTTTAAGAGGTGCGATTGCAAATAAAACTCCACTTGGATTGGAAGCTAAAAAGTTAATGGATCAAGGTCAATTAGTTTCTGATGAAATAGTAAATGGATTAGTAGAAGCTAGATTACAAGAAGCTGATTGTGAAAAAGGATTCATTTTAGATGGATTTCCAAGAACTGTTGCACAAGCAGAAGAATTAGACAAAATCATGAAAAAAATTGGAAAAGAAATTGATAAAGTAATTGCTTTAGAAGTAAGCGATGATGAAATTATCGAAAGAATTACTGGAAGAAGAGTATCAAAAGTGACTGGGAAAAATTTATCACATTAAATATAATCCGCCAGTAGATGAAAAAAATTAGAAGATTTAGAACAAAGAGCAGATGACAATGAAGAAACTGTTAAAAAAAGATTGTCAGTTTACAACGAACAAACAGCACCTGTGTTAGATTTCTATAAAAAAACAAAATAAAGTTTATGAAGTAGACGGTGCACAAAGATTAGAAAAATATTACAAAGGACATTATTGAAATTTTTAGAAAAAAATAGGAAAGAAGTATTAAAATGATAATTTACAAAACATTAGATGAAATAAAAAAATAAAAAGCTGCAAATCACATTATTGCAGAGTTATTTGAAGAAGTATTGCCTAAATACATAAAAGCAGGAATTAGCACTTACGAATTGGATCAAATATCAGAAGATTTTATAAGAAGTAAAGGTGCAATCCCAGGAACAAAAGGATACGATATTGGAAGACCTTACCCACCATATCCAGCAGCAACTTGTATTTCTGTAAACGAAGTTGTTGTACATGGAATTCCTAGCAAAAAACAAATTTTAAAAGAAGGGGATATCTTGACAATTGATACAGTTACTGTTTTAGATGGATATTTTGGAGATGCGGCAATAACTTATGCTGTAGGTGAAATTGACGAAACTTCTAAAAAATTGATGGAAGTAACTGAAAAAGCAAGAGAAATTGGAATTGAAGCATCAAGAGCTGGAAATAGAATAGGAGACATCGGAGCTGCAATTCAAGAATACGTTGAAAAATATGGATTTTCTTTAGTAAGAGACTTTGCCGGACACGGTTGTGGAAAAGAAATGCACGAAGACCCAATGGTACCGAACTACGGAAGAGCTGGAACTGGTGCAAAAATTGAAGATGGAATGGTAATCACAATCGAACCAATGGTAAATGTAGGAACTTACAGAGTAAAAATCTTGCCAGATATGTGGACAGCCGTAACAAAAGATGGAAAAAGATCAGCACAATACGAACATAGTATTGCCATCATTGATGGAAAACCAGTTATTTTTAAGTGTAAACGACTAAATTATTTTTAGAATTTAAAATTAAAAAAATTTTTTTGATAAATTTATTAAAACTAAAAATAATGAAAACTGTTTAAAAAAATAGAACTATTTTTTTAGACAGTTTTTTTCATATCACTAGAAAAAAATTAAAAAAATTTTGCTTTTTGCAAAGAAAGGAGGAAAAAAATGTTGTTATTAATATTATCAGCGTTTTTTTAACGTTATTCATAGCATTGGAACATATTTATATTTTTTTGTATTAGAAATGTTTTTTTCAATGAAAGTGAAACCGCTCAAAAACTTTTTGGATTAGATTCAGAATTTCTAAAAAGACGAACGTGTTAAAAAAATTTATTTTTCAAATCAAGGTTTGTATAATGCTTTTTCTTGCTGTAGGACTGTTATGGAGTTTGACAGAAACAGGTATTTTTTTAGATATCAATTATCATTTTTTTCTTTTTGACTTGTGTTCTTTGTGCTGCAATTTATGGTTCTATAACATCTAATAAGAAAAATATTTTACATTCAAGGAATTCCGCACTTCTAGCATTAATAGTTACAGGGATGTATATAATTTTGTAGAAATAAATTCATGAGTATGTATGGCGTAATTATTTTTTTAGAAGTATTGAGATAGCTTTTTATTTTAATCAAAAAAACGGTTTCTATGGGAGACATTATACCCTTAAAAGACCGTTTTTTTATTCTATCAATTTATTTTTTTCTAATTTTATCTATGACGTTTAATATTTCTCTTCATTATCTCATTTTTATAAAGTTTTCTTAGATAAATAATCGTCAAAATTCCAGCAACAATTTCTGCTATCGGAAAAAGCAACCCAAACACCTTTCATTCCCATTACTCTAGAAAGTAAATATGAAAGTGGCAGAATTACAATTAATTGACGAATTAGTGAAATAATAAGACTAAATGTACCTTTACCTAAAGCTTGGAAAGTCCCGCTTGAAACAATTGAAAAAGGTGCAATAAGGAATGAAAAACTTATTATTCTAAGTGCAGGCACTCCAATCGCAAGCATATTGTCTGACGCATCAAATATTTTCAAAATTTGAACTGGCAAAATCTGGCAAAGCACAAATCCAGCAAGCATAATACTAAATGCATAAATATTTGCAACTTTCACGGTTTTCAAAAGTCTTTTTATTTTCCCAGCACCGTAGTTGTATGAAACAATGGAAATAACTGAATTATTCAATCCAAAAACTGGTAAGATAACAAAACTTTGTAATTTAAAATACACTCCTAAAACTGCTGTTGCCGTCGTAGAAAACGAAGCTAAAAGATTATTTAGCTGGAATATCATAAATGATGCTGCAGATTGCATAACTATTGATGGAAATCCAATTTCATAAATATTAACAATTGTTTTAAAATCCACTGCAAATTTCTTAATAGAAATACGAACTTCATGATTTTTTTACAACATTAAAATATAAAAGCCATAAACATTGCTACAGTTTGTCCAAAAAAATTGTAGCTACAGCCGTCTCAACAATTCCCATTTTTGGAAATCCAAAAAGTCCAAAGATAAAAAAATCGGATCAAAAAAATAATATTTATGATAGCTCCCGTACTTTGAGTAATCATCGTATAAATCGTTTTTCCCCGACGCAATAAGCATTCTCTCAAAAGTAATTTCCATAATAATTGAAAACGCAAAAAAATAGAACAAATACTCAAATATTGGATTCCGTATGTTTCAATAATTCCTGAAGCTTTTTTTGAAATTCAAAAATAAAATTTTTGCCAAAAAAATATTCCAAAAAGTGCAAATAAAATAGAATTTAAAATCCCTAAGAAAATCCCATTATGTACAACACGAGTTATCCCTTTTTTTCATCATGAGCTCCTAAATATCGAGCAATCAAAGCAGTTATCCCAACTCCAACACCAACTCCAGCTGAAATCATAAGATTTTTGAGCAGGAAACGACATCGAAACGGCAGTAAGAGCATCCTCGTTAATTCTAGCCACAAAAAGGCTATCTACAATATTATAAAAAGCCTGTACAAACATTGAAGTTATAAGAGGCAGTGACATATTAATTATAAGTTTATTAATGGGCATAGTCCCCATTTTGTTTTCTGGTCTTTTTCTTTTTCGTTAAAGTCATTAAAAAATTTTTCCTTTCTATAAATTATTTATTTTTTTAAAAAAATAAAAAAATAATACTGCACGTCATTGTTATAAAAAAATACGGCTGTATTATTCACTTCTAAACATTATAGCAAAATTTTTTAACTTTGTAAAGAGAAATATTGTATTTTTTTATCAATAAAAAAAGTATAATATACTTGAAAAAAAATAAAATTAAAAAGGAGTTGATTTTATGTTAAAAAAATCGAAAAATGAAAAAAAGCATGAAAAAGTTTTATGATACAATCGCAGATAAATACGACTATATTTTTTTCCATTGTTACCAATGCAGAAAAATTTTTTTGGATGAAGAAGTAAAAGGTAAAAAAATATTAGATGTTGGAGCAGGAACAGGAAAAGTGACAAAATATTTGAGTGAAAAAAAGGTATGGATTTGACTTCAATTGATTTAAATGAAAGACTTATAAAAAAAGCATCTGAAAAGGGAATTAAAATTTTAAACGAAAATATGCTAAATATTGATAAATTCTCAAAATTTGACACAATAATAAATATAGGAAATGCATTGCCACATTTAAACGACAAAAAGAAATCTACGAATTTCTAGAAAAATCCTACAAACAATTAAATATTGATGGGAAAATCATAATTCAAATTATAAATTTCATAAAATTTATAAAAAAATAAAAATGAAAAATAATTTTCTTGGAAATCTTCCATTAATTGAAAATGAAAACGTAAAAATTTGAGAGGGCCTATTATCTAAAATGAAGAAAAATAACATTATTTTTCAAAAACAATACTCGATGACGAAATAGAAAATGAAGAAATACTTCTAAACATCGCATTTGATGAGCTAAAAGACTATTTTGAAAAAAATAGGATTTAAAAAAATATAAAAATATATGGTGGATTTGATAAGTCAAAATTTGATGCTAATAATTCGATGCCAGTTGTAATGACAGGAGAAAAAAATAATTTTTAAAAATTTAGCAAAAAAATATAAGTTTTTTTAATATTTTTTTAAGTAGACAAATCCCAAAAAAATATCGTATAATTAAAAAAACATGGATAAAATTGGATTTTTCTAAATTTAATTTTTACCATAATTTTTAAAATAAAAACTTTTTCAAATGAAGTTAATAAAAATTTTTAGCAATTTGAAAAAGGTGAAATGTTCAAAAAAACTAGACATTTTTTTAAAAAAATTTTGTTATAATTGAAAGGATCTGAGGTGATTTTTTTATGGCAAAAACAAGATGTTTTAGAGTTGGAAGGTGAAATTTTAGAAGCCTTACCAAACGCTATGTTCCAAGTAAGATTGGAAAATGGTCACGAAGTGTTAGGACATATCTCAGGAAAAATGAGAATGAATTACATCAAAATTTTACCTGGTGATAAAGTAACGGTAGAAGTTTCACCGTATGATTTATCAAGAGGTAGAATAGTTTACAGAAAAAAATAAACTAGTATTTGAAAGGAGGGTTTTTAGTGAAAGTAAAAGCTTCAGTAAAACCTATTTGTGACAAATGTAAAATCGTTAAACGTCACGGGAAAGTAAGAGTAATATGCGAAAACCCTAAACATAAGCAAATACAAGGATAATTAAGATTGACAAATAAACAAACTATAAAGATTTTTATTAGATATACTTATATTATAAAAAGAAGATATTGAAGGTAAAAATTGTAAAAAGTATGTTTTGACTGTAGAGCTTATTCCTTATAAAACTTATGTAAGGGCATATTGAAGAAGATTTAAAAAAATATCAAAAAAATGAGGAGGAACGAATTTGGCTAGGATAGCAGGAGTTGATATTCCAAGAAATAAAAAGAGTTGAAATTTCATTAACTTACATCTTTGGAATCGGAAAAAGTACTTCAAACAAAAATTTTTAGAAAAAAAGCAGGTGTTGATAAAAAAACATCAGAGTTAAAGATTTAACTGAAGAACAAGTAGCACAAATCAGAAACTTTGTAGAAGAATATAAAGTTGAAGGAGAATTAAGAAAAGAAATTAGACTTAATATAAAAAGATTACTTGACATTAAGAGTTACAGAGGATTAAGACATAGAAATGGATTACCTGTAAGAGGACAAAAAACTAAAACAAATGCAAGAACAAGAAAAGGGCCAGTTAAAATGGCAGTTGCTAAGAAAAAATAATTAAGTTAAGGAGGAAACCATAAGTGGCTAAAAAACCAGCAGTTTCAAAAAAAGAAAAAAATTAAAAAAACATTCCTAATGGAATAGCATATATACACTCTACTTTCAATAATACTGTTGTAACTATTACAGATGCAGAAGGAAAAAGTAGTAATTTGGAAATCAGGAGGAACTTCAGGGTTCAAAGGAACTAAAAAGGAACTCCATTTGCAGCTCAAATAGCAGCTGAACAAGCAGCACAAGTTGCAATCGAAAACGGAATGAAACAAATCGAAGTTAAAATTAAAGGACCAGGATCAGGAAGAGAAGCTTCTATAAGATCAATCCAAGCGACTGGATTAGAAGTAACTAGAATAGTTGACATTACTCCAGTACCTCACAATGGTGCTAGACCGCCTAAAAAAAGAGAAGACCGTAATTTTATAAACTAAGGAGGAAATAGATAAATGGCAAGAGATAGACAGCCGGTTTTTAAAAAGATGTAGAAATCTTGGTTTAGATCCTAGTGTTTTTAGGAGTAAACAAAAAAATCAAATAGAAATATTAGACCAAATGCAAATAGAAAAATTAACTGAATATGGAACACAGTTAAGAGAAAAACAAAGAGCAAGATTTGTTTATGGAGTACAAGAAAAAAACAATTCCATAAATTATATGAAGAAGCAACAAGAAAAAGAAGGAGTAACAGGGGTATTATTACTTCAATACTTAGAAAGAAGATTAGATAACGTAATCTATAGATTAGGATTCGGTTCAACTAGAAGACAAGCTAGACAAATAGTTAGTCATGGACATATTTTTAATTAACGGAAAAAGAGTAGACATCGCTTCATACAGAGTAAAAACAAGGTGATGTAATTACTGTTAAAGAAAATTCAAAAGAATTATCTGTAATTAAAGAATCTGTTGGACAAAAAACAGTTCCAGGATGGTTATCTTTAGAAGAAGGAACTTTAACTGGTAAAGTTTTAGAAAATCCAGGAAGAGATGCTGTTGATTTTTGAAATCGACGAAGCGATGATTATCGAGTTCTATTCTAGATAATAATATTTTTAATCCAAGGAGATGAATTAGCTTTGTTAAAAATTGAAAAAATAGCTAAAGATGTTAAATTAACAGAAGAAAAAGAAAGCGATTATTCAGCTAAATATATACTAGGACCTTTATACAGAGGTTATGGTAACACTATTGGAAATGCTTTTAAGAAGAATATTATTATCATCAATACCAGGTTCTGCCATAAAAAGGGATCAAAATAGAAGGTGTTTTTAAATGAATTTTTCTACAATGGAAGGTGTAAAAGAAGCTGTAACTGATATTATTTTTAAATGTAAAAAGAAATAGTAGTAGAAGCAGATGAGCCAGGTGAGAAAAAAATGACACTTTCTGTTAAAGGACCCTAAAGTTATAACGGCAGCTGATATTAAAACAGAGCCTGGAGTGAAAATTATAAATCCAGACCAAGTTATTGCTACGGTTACTACCGATAGAGAAGTTGATATGGAATTTTTAGTAGATTCTGGTGAAGGATTTGTAGTTTCTGATGAAATTGACACTGAAGGATGGCCAATAGGTTATTTAGCAGTAGATGCTATATATACACCTATTAGAAAAAGTTAATTATACTGTTGAAGATACAATGGTAGGAAGAGTTACAAATTATGATAAATTAGAATTAGAAGTAACTACAGATGGTAGTATCGAAAATTCATGATGCATTATCATATGCAGTAGATTTATTGACAGCTCATATTAAACCATTTACTAATATTGGAAATAGTATGAATAAATTTAGAGGTAGTGAAGACGAAACTACAGAAACTAATACTGAAGTAGAAAATAATATTGAAGATATGAAAATTGAAGAATTAGATTTCACAGTAAGATCATATAATTGCTTGAAAAAAAGCAAATATTAATACAATTTCTGATTTAACTTCAATGTCATATGTTGAATTATTAAAAATTAAAAAAATTTAGGGAGAAAATCTCTAAATGAAATCATTGATAAAATGAAAAGAATTAGGCTACGATTTAAGCGAAGAAGCCGGAGAATAATATAATTTTTGTATCAAGGAGGGAAGGAATAGATGAACCATAATAAATCATATAGAAAGTTAGGTAGAAGAACTGATCATAGATTAGCTATGCTTAAAAATATGACAATTTCTTTAGTAAAAGCTGAAAGAATCGAAACTACGCTTACTAGAGCTAAAGAATTAAGAAAATTCGCTGAAAAAGCAATAACTTTAGGGAAAAAAATATAATGCTTCAACTGATGCTGCAAGAAGAGTACATTTAAGAAGACAAGCATTCGCTTTCTTAAGAAATGAAGAAGCAGTTGCTAAAATCTTTAATGATATAGCACCTAAATACGCTGAAAGAAATGGTGGATACACAAGAATCATTAAAACAGCAGTAAGAAGAGGAGATTCAGCTGAATTAGCTATTATCGAATTAGTATAATAATTTTAAATTACTAAATTTATATTTTGGAGTTTTTTTCCATAAGTTAAAAATTCGAATATTTGTAATTTGCTTATGGACAGCTCCGTTTTTTTCTTTAAAAGTTTAATATAAAATAATTAATTTGCATCTGTAGCTCAACTGGATAGAGCGTCTGACTTCGGATCAGAAGGCTTGGGGTTCGATTCCTCACAGGTGCGCCATTTTTTTTAAAAGAAAAAATTATTTTATAATGACTTGGGGGAAAAAATGAGGGGGAAAAATGAAAAATTTGGACATAGGGAACGTTTGAGGAAAAGGTTTCTGATGTCGGGAATTGCGGATTTCATGATTATGAGATTTTGGAATTACTTTTAACATATGTAGTTGTACGTAAGGATTGCAAAGGTATTGCGAAGGAATTATTGAGGAAATATGGAGATTTGTATACTTTATTGAAGCAACCTGAAGATGAATTGAAGAAAAACAGTTTTGTGACAGATAGAACTGTAGTATTTTTTTAAAGTGATATTTCAAATTTTGGAAAAGGAATTGTATAAAAAAATTCATAATGAAAAAAATAACGATATCAAGTAATGTACAACTATTGAATTATTTAGAGTATTCGTTACTAAAAAGGGATATAGAAGTATTTAAAGTTTTGTTTTTAAATACGCAAAATGAGCTTTTGAAGGAAGAGGAGCTATTTAAAGGCACTTTGGATAGAAGCACAGTTTATATTCGGGAATTAGTAAAAAAATATTAGATTACAATGCAAAATCAGTGATAATTGTTCACAATCATCCGTCGGGATCGTTAAAACCATCCCAATCAGATATTACTTTAACACAGAAATTAAAAAGATACTTTTGAGAGAATAGAAATTCGATTATTGGATCATTTAATTATAAGTGAGAAGGGATATTTTAGTTTTTTTAGAAGGGGATTATTGTGAATTTTTGTAGTATATAAATTATTTTATTTGTAGAAATTGAGTGATGTGGATTTGTTCATAGGTTTTGAAAGTAGATGGTGATTTATGAAAAAAATATATTGAGAATTTTTTTATTTTTTTGTTATTTCAATTGTAAGTTTTTTTCGACGAATTACAGCATTAAAAATTTAGATGTAAGAGCGGTTTTTGAGAAAAAGATGGTTCGATGCTTGTAAATGAGGCTGTGACTTATAAAATAGGCGATATAAATGGAGTATATTTTTGATATTGATGCAAAAAGGATATGGTGGTATAAAGTCTTTAAAAAGTTTTTGAAAATGATACAAATTATCCAGAAAAATAAATTTAAAGAAGTGAATGCTTCGAATTTTGAGGTTACGGAAAATGATGGAGTGTATCGAGTGAAACTTTATTCAAAAAAACAAAAAAATAATACTAGAATTTTTTTAAATTTTCTTATGAATTACCAGAAGCTATAAAAGTTTATAATGATGTAGCTCAATTGAATAGAAAGATGGTTGGGCAAGATTGGCAGAAAAAGAATAGGTCGTGTGACTGTTGAAATTACAATTCCTGTGGATAAAAAAATTATGATAATTCAAAAAAATTTTGGTTTTTTTGGACATGGACCGCTTACAGGAGAAGTTGATAAGGCAGGGAATACGGTTATTTATAAATTGAATGATTATACTCCAGGAAATTTTTTTAGAAGCACATATTTTAATGGAACCTGAAATTTTTTTCAGAGTATGATAAGTCTAAGATAATTCATTTGAATGAGAAACAAGAATTATTGAATATGGAAAAAAAGATTGGCAGAATCTGCTAATAATGAGAGAAAAAGACAACAAAATAAAAAAATAAACTTTTTAAAAAAATCAAATTTTTCTATTTGGTGGATTAGTTTCTATTTGGGGATTCATGATGTTGTATATTTGTGGGGCATTTAGAAGAAAAAAAATAAATCAAAAAGAAATAGTTGGAAAATATTTGAGAGAATTGCCAGATGATTTTTTTCACCCTGCGATTGTTGCTGGATTTATGACAAAAAAATATTTATAAAAAAATGCGATTTTAGCAACTATTGTTGATTTGATTAGAAAAAAAGTTTTAACTCTTAATAATGACAATAAAAGGACTGTAATAACTTTAACTGGAGATATAGAAAAATTGAGTCCGCAAGAAAAAAATTATTGGTGGAAATTTATATAAATGATCTTGGAGATGGAAAGTCTATAGATTTAAAAAAAGTTTTGGATTTTTTTCATAAAGTTCCTTTTAAAAAGTTGCTAAAAAAAATTTGAAAGTTGGAAATCAATGATTCAAAATGAAATAAAGCAAAAAAATTAAACTATGAAACTTTTGGAAGTGTTACTTTTGATGTTCTTTAGTTTATTTTCGATAATTTTTGTTATGTCAAGTTCGAGATTATCTTTATTAATAAGTAATGAAGTGAATCTATATTTAATTTTAATTGCACTTTTGGTTAATGTGATTGGTGTAGTTAGAATTCCAAAAAGAGAATTGATTGACGCTAGAAAAAAATGGAAGGCATTTAAAAATTTTTTATCAGATTATTCTCAGTTAGAAGAGGCAAAAATAACATCAGTGTATCTTTGGGAGCAATACTTTGTATATGCGATAGCATTGGGTGTGTCTAAAAAAAGTAGTAAAGGCGTATAAAAAGCACTTGATACAGGATTAGTTAAAAATGTTGATGGAGCGAATGGTTTTGTGTATTCTCCTGTATTTAATAGAGAATTTCATAGTTCATTTGATAATTTGGAAAATTTTGTTACTAAAACAAACGAAAAAGCAAGTCGTGCTGTGGCTGCTAGCAGATCTTCTAGTTCATCTGGAAGAGGTGGAGGATTTAGTTCAGGTTCATCAGGTGGAGGAGGTTCACACGGTGGAGGAGGAGCTTTCTAGCTTACATAGTTTTTTTATAAATTCTGTAAAGAATTAGGAGGATAAAATGTTAATAATAGGAATAATACTAGGAATTATTGTAATTTTAGCTATATTGGCGATAATTTACAAAAAAATAAATTTGTAATTTTAGATAATAGAGTAAAAAAATTCTTGGAGTCAAATTGACGTACAAATGCAAAAATAGATTTAGTCTTGTTCCAAATTTGGTTGAGACGGTAAAAGGTTATGCTAAACATGAAAAAGATACTCTTGAAGGTATTTCAAATGCGAAAAACTAAATATATGTCAGCGAGTACAACAGAAGAAAAAAATGGAAGCAAACAATCAATTAAATGAACTTTTAGGGAAATTTTTTGCTATATCTGAAGCTTATCCTGAATTAAAAGCAAATACGAGTTTTGAAAAAGTTACAAACTCAACTTATGGAAATAGAAGATAAAATCAGATTTGCTAGACAGTTTTACAATGATACAGTAACAGAGTATAATCAAGCTATACAAATGTTTCCAGGAAATTTGTTTGCAGGAATGTTTAATTACAAAAAAATATTGAGTTGTTTAAAAGCAAAATGAGATGGCAAGAGAAGAAATTAAAGTGAAATTTTAATAAAAAAATTTTTGGAAAATGAAGGAGATAAAAACAGTTTTTAAAAAAATATTGATAAATATTTAAAAAAATATGTTATCATATTGATATGAATAAAATATATAAGCCAAAATGAATTTGGTAAAATGATAGGAAGAACTGTAAATACATTGCAAAAGATGGGATAGAGAAGGCATATTAAAAGCACGTAGAACCCCGACAAATAGAAGATATTATACAGAAGAAGATTATTATAATATTATGGGTATTCAACAAGAAAATGTTGAAAAATCAAGTAAACGATGTAATTATATATGCTCGTGTTTCTAACCAAAATCAAAAAGATGATCTAAAAAAATCAAGTGGAATTTCTAAAAACATATGCTAATGCTAAAGGCTATATTGTTTCAAACATTATAACAGATATTGGAAGTGGTTTAAATTACAATAGAAAAAGGATTTAATTCAATTTTATATTCTGAAAAACAAAAAAATATTAATTTCTTATAAAGATAGATTTGTTAGATTTGGTTACAGTTGGTTTGATAATTTTTTTAAAATCAAAAGGAAGTGAAATTATTGTAGTAAATAATCAAACTTTATCACCAAAGCAAGAACTTGTAGAAGACTTAATTTCAATTATTCAAATCTTTTCTTGTAGAATAGATGGACTTAAAAAAATATAAAAAAAGATAAAAAAATGATGAAGAATTATAAAGGAATAAAAATTGAAATTAAACCTACAGCTGAACAGATTGAAAAAAATTAACAGAACTATTGGGACAGGAAGATTTTTTTATAATTTTTACATAGCATATAACAAAAGAAATTTACGAAAAAGAAAAAAAGATTTATTACAGGATTTGAATTCTCAAAATATATAAATAATATTTTTATAAAAGGAAATCCTGATAAATCTTGGATAAAAGATGTTTCATCAAAATCTAATAAACAAGCTATAATGAATAGTGAAAAAGCATTTAAAAAGATTTTTTTAACAAAATATCGAGCTTTCCAAAATTTAAAAAAAGAAAAGTCATAATAATCAAAAAAATGCTATTTTTTTAAAAAAATAATAAAACTGATTTTTGAATTTTATAGGCACAAAATAAAAATTCCTACTTTAAAATTTGTAAGATTAAAAGAATATGGATATATTCCTAAAAAAATACAAATATAAAAAGTGCTACAATTTCAAAAAGAAGGTGATCGTTATTTTTTTATCACTCATTTTAGAAATAAAAAAAGAAATTGAGAAAAAAATTCAATTCAGAAAAAAATTTACAAACTAAAGAAGGAATAGGAATTGATTTAGGAATAAAAGATTTTGCAATTTGTTCTGATGGACAAGTTTTTTTAAGAATATTAATAAAACTTTGAAAGTTAGAAAAATTGAAAAAAAACTAAAAAAAGAGCAAAGAAAAAAATCAAGGAAATATTTGTCTTGCAAAAAAATGGAAAAAAATCTTTATGAATGTAAAAAAATTTTTCAAAAACAAAAATTAGTGATAGCTAAATTGTTTTTTTAAATTAAATTGTATTAGAAATGATTATATTAATAAAGTTGTTAATATGTTAACAAAAAAACCAAGTTAAAATGTATAACAATAGAAGATTTGAAAGTTTCTAATATGATGAAAAAAATAGGCATTTGTCAAAGGCAATTTCACAACAAAAAAATTTTTATGAATTTAGAACAAAAACTTTTGAATAAATGCAAAGAAAAAAATATTGAATTAAGAATTGTAAGCATATTTTATCCGAGTTCTAAATTATGCAGTAATTGTGGGCATAAAAAAACAAGATTTAAAATTGAAAGATAGGATTTATAAATGTAGCTGTTGTGGAATTGAAATAAATAGAGACTACAACGCAAGTCTTAATTTGAGAAATTCTACACAATATACAATATTGACATAAATAATATATTCTAAATAAAAAAGAAGGAGAATGCTACGATTTAGCGAAACAGAATATATTATATGTACCGATGGCTAGTCGAGAATTCACGGCTGTGGAGAGCAAAAACAAATACAAGTAGATATTTTTATCAAAAGTATGTTCGTTGAATCAGCAACATTCTAGTGTGTTGATAATAATTTAACACATTTTTTTAGTAGCAGGTTACGAAATTTAAAAAAATTTCTGAGAATTATGAAAAATAATGAATATTAAATTTAGAAAAAAACAAAAAAAGTTTATCCTTTTTTTGATAAATGATGAAAAAAACTACAAAAAGGGAGACCATGTAATAGTAGATACGATAAGGGGAGAGCAAATTGGTATTGTTTTTGGGGACGACAGATAAAAAAATTTGAAGAGGATAACGAAGACAGAGATGAAGTTAAAATAAGAGAGGTTAAAAGGAAATTAAGCGATTCAGAAGTTGAAAAATTGAAGGATTTAGATAAAAAAAGCGGATGAAGCTTATTTTAAGTGTAAAAAAATCGTGAAAAGAATTTTTGCCTGAAATGAATTTAGTGATAGGTGAATATACTTTTGATGAAAGTAAATTGATATTTTATTTTACTGCTGAAAATCGTTTGGACTTTAGGAATTGGTAAAAGAAGTGAATAAAACTTTTAAAAAGAGAGTGGAATTTTATCAAATAAAATCAAATGATGAAGGTAGAATTTTTGTGTGCATTTGGAAAAATATGGAAGAGAGATTTACTGGTAAATAGGAGAAAGATGGCTTATATCGAAAAAAATTAGAGAGTGTGAATAAAGAAATTGTAATTGAAGATGAAGGGTTAAAGATTACAAATGATGCTTTATTATTAACAAAAATTCATTAAAAAGATATTTTTTTGAAAAAAAGAGAAAATGTGAAAAAAAGCATTAGAAATCGGTGCTGGACAAGGAATAATTTCAATATTGCTGTCTGATTTGGAAAAATATTTCTCAGATTGATGCTGTGGAAATTCAAGAAAAAAATTTTTAGATATCTTGAGAAAAAAATATTAAAAAAATAATGAGTTGACGGATAAAATTATTCCGATTTTTTTCAGACGTGAAGGAAACTTGAAGGAGAATATGATTATATTTTTTTCTAATCCGCCTTACATGAAAAACAAATTCTGGGAAAATGCCTAACACTGAAGAAGAAAAAAATTAGTAAGTATGAAATTACATTGAATTTAGAAGAATTAACTTTGGAGATAAAAAAAGGTTATTGAAAAATGGAGGAGAATTTTTTTGTTATAGTGCCAAATGATAGATTGAATGATATTTTTTTCATATATTTATCAAAAATAAGTTGAATATTTTGGAGATTGAGATTAATCAATACAAAAAAAAAGGATTTGGTAATTATTTACGGAAAAAAAGGTGAGAAAAAAACTCAAAAATTATTATAGGCTTAGAAAAACTCTAGAAGTAGCTAAAAAAATGCGATAAAGGACTTTATTTTTTTGATATTTTAGTTTATAATGTATCTATATCGAATTATCAAAAAGATAAAAAAATTAAAAAGAGGTGATAGAAATATGTCAACATTTAATGATTATTTAAAGTATGACCAAAAATGAGGAGTATGAAAGAAAACAATTGAGAATAATGGAAAAAAATTACTTTTTCAGACGAAACTTTAAAGAAAAATTAAAACTATACATAATGAAATTAGAATTATAGCAGTAGCGCAAGTTTACTGTCCAGATTGTCGTGCAATAATTGCGTTTATGCAAAAATTTGCTGAAATTGAATCCGAATATTAAAAATTAAATATAAAACAAAAGAGGATGCAAAAAGATTTAAAATATGGAAATATAGAAAGAATTCTACATTGATAAGATACACAGATGATACAGATGAAATTTTCTTGTCAGAATTTCCAAAAATAGTAAAAAAAATGATGGAAGAAGAACCAGAAAAATTTGAAGATATAAAATATAACTTTTAGAACAGGAAAAATACAATACTGAAATTGAAAAAGAATTAGTAGATTATTTATCGGTTCTGTAATATAATAATAAATATTGGATTTTTTTGATTAAGTCCAATTTTTATTTTATAAAAAAATATTATTTTTTTCAACTAGAATTAGGTCAATAAATATTAAAAATTAATAAATATGGAGGAATTATTATGGGAAAAGTAGCATTAGTTGTGGATGATGCTCCTTTTATTAGAGCAGAAATAAAAGAAATACTAGAAGAACAAGGATACAAAGTGTATGAAGCTGGTGATGGATTGGAAGCGGTAACAATATACAAAATGCACAACCCAGATATTGTGACTATGGATGTTAATATGCCAAAAGTTCACGGATTAAAAGCGACTCAAATAATAACAGAATACGATAAAAAAATGCGAAAGTTATGCTTTTGTAGTACAATGATGATGTTTCCAAATTATCAGAAAAATGGGAAAAAGAAGCTGGTGCAAAAAGCCTTTTTATCAAAAACCATTTACGGATATTGAATTTATGGAAGAATTATCAAAATTATTTGTATAATTGAAAATTAATAGAAATAAAAAAATTCGATAAAACTAATTTTTTTAGATTATCGAATTTTTTTGTAAAGAGATAATGTTTATAATTTTTATGTAATAAAATTAATACATTTTCAAGCTATAAGGCAAGTAATATAAAGGTTTATTAACATTTTTTGTAGCAAGTTCATAATCTTCAAATACTTTTTTTACTTTCAGGAATTGTCTCTTTAATTTGTGATTTTATATTGAATTTTTTTCCAAAACAAAGGCTGATAACGCTTTTTAATTTTTTTGAGAGAAATCTTCTTCAACAAAAAAATATCACTAACACCGTAACTATCTCCTAAATTTAAATCATTAGCCATTCTTTTTATAACTTCATCAAGAGAAGCAATATCATCAACTAAACGAATATTTTTTTCGCTTCATCTCCAAGCCAAATTCTTCCTTGAGCATATTCTTCCAATTTATCATCATTAATTTTTTTCTATTTTTAATAACTCTCGATTTAAACTCATTGTAAGTTTCATTCATAGACGCTGAAATTTTTTTGCTTTCGATTCTTCGGACAAAGGAGTAAAACTATCGTTAATATCAGCATATTTACCTTTTTGAAATAGAATTTGAAGTTACACCAAATTTATTTTTGTGCATTGTATAATTTAGGAATCATTGAAACAACACCAATAGAACCAGTAATTGTAGCCTTATCAGCAAAAACTTTTGAACCAACCATCGAGATGTAATAACCACCAGAAGCAGCTGTATCACCCATTGAGACATAAATTGGTACATTTACTTTAGAAAACTGTTGATAAATAATTTCTGAAGCAAGTGCTGATCCACCACCAGAGTTAACTCTTAAAACGATACCACGTAAATTCTTGATTTCAAGAGCTTTGTTAATTTTTGTAGAAATATTATTTGGGGAAATAATATTTTTTTGAGTTCCGTTATCATCATAAACAATCGAACCTTCTGCATAAATAACTGCGATAGTACCGTTTTTTTCCTTTAATTTCAGTATCTTTAACATTATTATCATAATAATCATAAATATCAGAAATATTTTTTTATCAGTAATACCCAATCTAGCTATAAAAATCTTGATAACTTTCTAATTTATCCACTAAATTTTTTTATCTCTAGCAGTAAATGGTGACATATTAACCGTATTTCCATTTACGATATCAGAATTAATAGAATCTCTATTAATTTTACGAGTTTTTACAATATTAGACACAAAAATTATTGTATCTATTTTTCAAAAAAATTCTCGTTAAATCAGCTTTAAGTTCAGGTGACATTTGATTGCTAGTATAATTTTTCTCCATAAGATTTATGAGAACCAATTCTAACAATTTCCATATTTACTCCGATTTTTATCTAATAAATTTTTTTAAATACAAATCAGAATACTGATAACCAATCAACGAAAGACTAGCTGAAGCAGATGGTGTCATAATAATTTCGTTTGCAACAGAAGCTAAAGTATAGTTACTATTTTTCTATGTATGCACCATAAGCATATTTTTTTACCACTTTTTTTCAATTCTTCCATTTTTTTGGAAATTTCTTCAATTTTACTCGATGATAAAGTTAGTTTGATCCAAATCAATTATAATCCCTTTTACTTTTCTATCATCTTTTATTCTATCCAAAACTATTCAGCAAATCAGAATAAGAAATACTGTATTTATCATTAAAAAAATGATGCTCCAAGTACTTTATCCTCACTAATTTGTGAAACATTAAATAACACATAATCAGATTTTTTTGTTTACTTTCAGATTTAATTTTTGAATTTATTATAGAAGTTACCGATAACCCCAAAAATAAAAATTATCAAAAAAACAACATTAATTTTTAAGAAAAAAAGAATAAGTTTCTTTTTAAAGTAAATAGAAAAAAATCTTTTTAAGAAATCAGAAAATTTCATAAATTACCTCCTTTAAATGATAAAAAAATTATAGCACTTTAATTTTAAAATAGCAATATTTTGAAAAAAATCAAAAGGATTAAATATAAAAAAATTTGAATGTAGAATTTATTAAAATATGCTATAATAAAAACAGAATGTCAAATAAATCAAGATTTATTAAGACTATAGAGATGGAAAAAAATTATCAAAAAGAAAGAAGGTTTAAATTATGAAAAAAATTTATTTTAATGTTAATGTTTGTTTTTGGGGACATTTACTTTTTTTCTGAAACTACAACTAGTGAAGTGCAAAAGTTTTTTTCTCGTCAAAGGCACAAATTTATGTTTCAAATCAAAAAGATTGGTTTTGTACTGAGGTACCAGGGAACAGATGAAACAGAGTGTAGAAAATTCAATTATCTTGTCAATGTAGTACCTGTTGGAAACAAATATAGAATTTCATACACACCAATTGACAATGTGAAATCTTATGACAAAGAAAAAAATATCCTGTATTGAGTTACAAAATTGGGAAAAAAATATTATGTAAACAGTAGAAAAAAATCAAAAATACACCAGTTACTGATTCTTATGACATTACAGTTGATTATGTATTTAGTGCAGGGACAGAAATAAAAAAAGGTAAAAAAATATGAAAGAACTGATTTTCAAATGCTTTCAGAAAGTGAATTAAACGCTTTATTAAAAATCTAAAAAGTGCAAAAAGACTTAATTCTGAAACAGAAAAAAATACAAAAAGCATATTTAGATTGGTTATTTCACAACAATAATTAATGATGTATTATCAAATCAAAGTATAACAAAAGAAATTTTAAAAATAAAAAAATGTCTTTTTAAGAGTGGAATTTTTTTCTACTCTTAATTTTTTTATTAGTATTTTTTTGATATATTATTTTTGGTATATTATAGTAAAACTACCTTAAAATTGAACTCAAAAAGTTATAACTATTTTATTCAACTCCAAAATTTATATAATTTTTTTAGTAGTTTAATCTTTAAATAGAGTTCGAGTATATTAAGTGTGATTTTTGATTTCAAAAGTATGTTTTTTTATACGTTTTTTAAAAAGTTTTTTTGAAAAAAATAAAAAAATCAAAAAGTGTTGACATTTATTTTGAATTATGATATTATATCTCTTGTCCGTAAGAGGAAACAAAAAAGCAAGAAAAATAAACGAATAAAAATTTAAAGTGTGCGGCCTTCGTCTAGTGGTTAGGACTCCAGGTTTTCATCCTGGCAACAGGGGTTCGATCCCCCTAGGCCGTACCAACCAAGAAACGGTCGCATAGCTCAGTTGGGAGAGCACCTGCCTTACAAGCAGGGGGTCACTGGTTCGAGCCCAGTTGTGACCACCATTATGGAGGTGTAGCTCAGTTGGTTAGAGTGCTTGCCTGTCACGCAAGATGTCGCGAGTTCGAGTCTCGTCACTTCCGCCATTAATTTTTTAAAAGTACAAAGGTGCTTAACAATTTAGCCGCTTTAGCTCATCTGGTAGAGCAACTGACTTGTAATCAGTAGGTGGTTGGTTCGAGTCCGACAAGCGGCACCATTTTAATAATGTTGTGGAGAGGTTCCCGAGTGGCCAAAGGGATCAGACTGTAAATCTGCCGGCTCAGCCTTCGAAGGTTCGAATCCTTTCTCTCCACCATTTTTTTATTATATAGGGGAAAAATGTTTAGTTTGTAAATAAATTAAATGATATAAAGTAATAGAAAAAAATATAGATATTAAAATATAAATTAGTGAAATAAATAAAATATAAAATAAATAAATATTATAAATAAAATGTATGAATTTCGTAGGAGGAATTATAAATATGGTTAGAAAAAAATAAAAGGAGCTAATAAATCAGCTGGAGGAAGTCAACAAGATATAATTAGACAAGCTCAAGTAATGCAACAAGAAATGTTAAAAATCCAAGAAGGATTAAAAGATAAATTTGTAGAATCTTCAGTAGCAGGTGGAGGAATTACTGTAAAAGCAAATGGTCAAAAGAAAATAGTTGATTTATCTATTTCTTTAGATGTATTAAAAAGATGCCATTGAAGAAAATGATTCAACAATCGTATCAGATTTAATAGTAAATGCTATTAATGAGATTTTTAGATAAAGCTGAAGAAATGGCTGAGAAAAGAAATGGAAGTAGTTACTGGTGGAGTAAGTATTCCAGGATTATTCTAATAAGAAATCATATTGTAAAAAAATGTATATAATGTAAGTATGTAAATATATTTAAGGAGGTCTTATTATGTCAGAGAATAACTTTACCTGTAAACAGTAGTGGTAAATATAATAAAGTAATTTATTGTTTACTAGCTTGGTTTTTTTGGAGTTTATGGGATACATTCATTTTATGCGGGGAGAAAACAAGAAGGAATATACTTTTTAATCGCAGGAATAATAGGAACATTAACAGCTTTTTATTTTGGTAGGTAGTATAATTATTTTTTTGTTGAGTTTATAATATGTATTATTCAAATAGTAAAAAGCAATACAAAAAAACCAGCCGATGAGTTTGGAAGAATATCAGATTAATTAATTGTAAGAAACTGTTTCATATGAGAAATTTATGAAACAGTTTTTTTATTTATTTTCATTAGTATTGAATAGTATTGAACAAAAATAAAAAAATTTTTATTTTATTTTAAAAAGAGGTTGTATAATTTAATAAATGTGGTAAAATTATAATAGAAAGGAAATTTTTTTAGTTAGAATAAAAAAATATGGGAGGAAAATATTACTATGGGATACAAAGAAAAATACGAATATTGGCTAAATTCAGATGCCATTGATGAAAAAGACAGAGAAGAATTGAAAAGCATTGCAGGGAATGAAAAAGAAATAGAAGATAGATTTTTCAAAGATTTGAGTTTTGGAACTGGTGGAATTAGAGGAGTTCGTGGAATTGGAACTAATAGAATGAATAAATATGTAATTAGAAAAGTAACTCAAGGACTTGCAAATTATATGTTGAGTTTTGATGAAAAAGCGGCAAAAGAAAAAGGAATCATAATTGCTCATGACTGTAGAATAGGTTCGAGAGAGTATGCACTAAATACTGCAAGAGTAATGGCTGCAAATGGAATTAAAGCATATATTTATGAAAGTTTACGTTCAACTCCTGAATTGTCATTTGGTGTAAGATATAAAGGATGTATGTCAGGAATTGTTGTTACAGCTTCTCATAATCCTGCAGAATACAATGGATATAAAGTTTATTGGGATGATGGAGCACAAGTTGTTGACCCACATGCACCAGCAATTGTTGATGAAGTAAATAAAATTTCTACATTGGAAGAAATAAAAGTTATTTCTGAAGAAGAAGGAAGAGAAAAAGGATTAATTATTCAACTTGATCATAAAATTGATGATGACTATATAGCAGCGATTAAAAAACAAACTATACATACAGATATTCCAGGAAAAGAAGATTTCAAGATTGTTTATACTCCGCTTCATGGAACTGGTGGAAGACCAATGAAGAGAATTTTATCTGATTTTGGATACAATTTTGAAGTTGTAAAAGAACAAATTGAACCAGATGGAAACTTCCCAACAGTAGTTTATGCAAACCCAGAAGAAGTGGCAGCATTTAAATTGGGAACAAAATTAGGAAATGAAATTGGAGCACAATTAATTTTGGCAAATGACCCAGATGCTGATAGAATCGGTATTGCGATAAGAGATGACAAAAATGAATGGTATTATCCAAACGGAAACCAAGTAGGATTATTGTTATTGCAATATTTATTGAATTACAAAAAAGATATTCCAGCTGATGCACAAGTTATTACAACAGTTGTTTCTACACCAATGATTGACGTTGTTGCACCTGCTAAAAATGTTGGAGTTATGAAAACATTGACTGGATTCAAATATATTGGACAAAAAATTAGACAATTTGAAAATAAAGAATTAAAAGGATCATATTTATTTGGATTTGAAGAAAGTTACGGATATTTGATTGGAACTCATGCAAGAGATAAAGATGCGTTGGTAACTTCAATGGTTATTTCAGAAATGGCAACTTATTACCACTCAAAAGGAACTTCTATTTACAAAGAATTGCAAAAATTATATGAAAAAAATTTGGATATTACTTTAGAAGGAATTAAATCAGTAACATTGAAAAGGTAAAGACGGAATTGAACAAATGGCAGCATTGATGTCTAACTTGAGAGAAAATGTTAAAGATGAATTGCTTGGTAAGAAAAATTAAAATTAAAAAGAGATTTCTTCTCACACAAAGAACATAACTTGGAAACTGGTGAAGAAAAAGAAATTAATTTACCAAAAGAAAATGTATTACAATTCGTGCTTGAAGATAATACATTTATTACAGCAAGACCATCTGGAACTGAACCAAAAAAATTAAATTCTATTTCAGCGTAAATGCAGATTCTAACGAAAATGTTAAAAGCTAAACTTGATAAAACAATGGAAGAATTTTTCTAAATTTATTGGATTATAATTTTTTTGAAATAAATGTTTTGAGAAATTTGATAGATTTAGAGAAAATAAAAAAATTTTATACAAAGTTTATAAAATTGAGTAAAAATTGAATTAAATAAATAGATGAAAAACAGGGAAATTTCTTGTAATGAGAATGATTTTTCCTGTTTTTTTATTTGAAAATAGAAAATATTTTTTTGAAAAAAATGTACCATAAGTTACACGTTTTTAGAAATAAAAATATGATAGAATAAAAGAAAAGTTTTTATAATCAAATATTTTTTTAAACAAAATTAATTTATGATAGTTTTAAAATTGAATTTAGAAGAAACGAAATATGAGGTGATATGTTTTTATGGAAAAAGCAAATATGAAGGATCATTTGAATATAAATTTTGATTTGATTGAGAAAATGACAGAAATTAAAGAAAAAAATTATATAGAAGGAAATGTTGATGTAGAGACTACGAGAAAATTGATAAGGGAGACTTTTAAAGATAAAAAGATAACTCCTGCTGAGTTTGCCTATTCTGAGCAGAAAATAAAAGATTTAGGATTTGATGATGCGACTGTTCATGATAAGATGAATGATGTGCTTGATTTGTTTGATGAAATTATTGAAAGAGAGGACTCTTCGTTGCCTGAGGGACATCCGATAAAAAAACTTATTTGAAGGAAAATGAAGCGGCTAGAAAGTTAATTGCTGAAATGAAGGAAGAATTGAATAAGAAATTTATAAAAAATAGATGGCTGGAGTTTTATGATAAACTTTATACATTTAATTTGACTCATTTGGCTAGAAAACAGCATCAATTATTTTCAATATTAGAAAGAAAAGGGTTTGACAGACCGTCTAGAATAATGTGGACTTTTGATAATGCGGTTAGGGATAATATAAGTGAGGCTAGAAAACTGTTAATGGAAGATAAAATGGAAGAATTTTATGCGAAACAGGAAATCGCTTGGGAATTGACGTTGGATATAATGCATAAGGAAGAAGAAATCTTATTTCCGACTTCACTTAAAATGATTACTGAGGAAGAATTTAGGAATATGAGAAGTGGAGATGATGAGATAGGATATTTCTTGATTGATAAGCCTAAAGGATTTTTGCCTGAGAAAAAAGAAGAAAAAGTTGAGAAAAATGAAAATTTGAATGAAAATATGGCTCAAACAGGTAATTTTATGAATGATTTAGCTGGACTTCTTTCAAAATATAATATGAATGCAGGTGGAGGAAAATCTGACGTGTTAGATGTTAAGCAAGGAAAACTTACTTTGGAGCAAATAAATTTGATTTTTCAACATATGCCAGTGGATTTGTCATTTGTTGATGAGAAATGAGATTGTTAAGTTTTACACTGATACGAAACATAGAATTTTTCCTAGAAGTGCAGGAGTTATAGGAAGAGATGTTAAAAACTGTCATCCGAGAGAAAGTGTTGCTTCGGTTTTGGAAATAATTGATGCATTTAGAAATAATGAGCAAGATGAAGTTGACTTTTGGCTTGAAATGAATGGGAAATTTATTTATATTTATTATGTTGCTGTGAGAGATGAAAATGGTACATTTAAAGGGGTTCTTGAGATGATGCAAGATGTTACGAGAATAAGAAGTCTTGAAGGGAAGAGAACACTTGTAACTTGGGAAAAACCTAAAAAAATCTGAAATTAATCAAGAGAAATGAAAAAGATTTTTGAAGAAAAATAAAAAAATCCCTTATGGACTAACAGAAAATACAGTAATAGGAGAAATAATAGATAAATATCCTTACATAAGAGAATTTATGCCAACATTATCGCCTACATACAAGAAAACTGCTTGATCCAATTCAATATATGATAATGTCTAAAGTTGCGACACTTGATATGATTTCAATGCGTGGTGGACTTCCTTTAGATGAATTGATAGAAAAAAATTTCTGATGAAATTAGAAGAAATGAAGCTGAAAAAAATAGTTATTATAGATAAATTACTAAAAATAGTAAAAAGATTTTTTTGTTTTTAGAATAGAAATCAGAATATTTAGATAAATTTTTAGAATAAATTAAAAAAAGTTGTGGAACTTACTAAAAAAAAGTTGTAAGGATAACAGGAATTTTTATTATTTGTACAATTTAAATTTGGCAGTTCCATTTTTTTATTTTTTTAAAATTGGTAGAATAAAAAAATATTTGACTAACATAAATTTTATAATATAAAATATTATTGTTATCAAAATAATTTATAGAAAGGGAAAACGGATGTTGTTACATTATTTTATTGCAGGTGGAATATTTATGTGGGGGATACTGCTCGCTTCTATTTGTGGAGTTGCAGTAATTTTAGAAAAATTATGGATTTTTTCTACGAAAGAGAGGGAATTTACAAAAGAGTATAGGAAACAGCTGTTTAAAGCGTTGAAAACAGAAAGTAGGGAAAAGATTATCGAAATTGTAAAACCAAAAAGAGATTCAGTTTCTAGAATTGTTACAAAAACGATGGAAAATATAGATTTGGATTTGGATAAGATTGAGGAATCAGAGAGGGAGTATCTTGAAGAAATAATAAGGGAAGCTGTTTTGGCACAAACAGGGAAATTGGAAAAAGGAATGTGGCTTTTAGGAGCAGTTGTAAATACGGCACCTCAGTTGGGACTTCTTGGGACAGTAACAGGAATGATAACATCGTTTTCGGCGTTGTCTGCGAGTGCTGAAAGTTCAAAAATAGTTGCAGCTGGAATATCTGAGGCACTGTATACTACGGCGTTTGGTCTAATTGTAGCGATACCTTCTTTAATCTTTTATAATTACTTTAATAGAAGAATAGATGCAATAGCGTTGGAAATGGAGAGAGCAGCTTTGCATATTATGGGAAGAGTGAAAAAATAGAATTATAAAGTATTGAAAGGAATAAAAAATGAAATTTTCTAATAGAAGAAGTAGACAGAATGCAGAAATATCAATGCTTAATCTTATTGATGTCATATTTATGTTATTAATATTTTTTTATGATTGCTACAACATTTAATAAATATTCACAATTTCAACTTTCTGTTCCAAAAATCAGATGCTAAATTTGATAAGAAGGAAGAAACGAAGGCAGAAATAATAGTAAATAGAAATAAGAAATATTTTTTTAAAGATGGGTAATGATACTAAAGAAATTTCAGAAGAGAATATTCATAGTGAAATTTTTGAAATTACCTAAAGAAATGCTTGAAAATGTGACATTGACGGCGGATGAGCATCTTGAATATGGATATATTGTAGAAGTAATGTCGAAATTACGTAATGAAAATGTAAAAAAATGTTAGTCTTAATATACAAAAAAATGATAAATAATAAAATAGAGAAAGGAGAGCGTGGCAAAAAAATACTGATGTCATGCGAGAATAGAGTTTATGTTAAAAAAAATTACAATTTTAAGTTTAATTTTAGCTAGTTTATCTTTATATGCAGAGGGAAAATATGAAGGGAAACTTGAAAAAACAGTTGTGACAGCGACAGGATTTAGTGATAATGTTGATAATCAGATAAAAAATGTAACTATTATTACATCAGAGGATATTAAAGAAAAAGGATATAATACGGTAGAAGATATATTGAAACAGGCACCAGGAGTCAATATAACACAAACTGGATTTGGTTCAGCAGTAGATATTAGAGGGCAAGGTAGATTTGGATTGGGGACAAGTGCGAATATTTCTAAAGCAGTTTCTTCGGTAAAAATACTTATTGATGGGGATGTTGCGATGGATACGATTGACACTTCTCATGCGTATATTCCTTTAAATACAATATCTGTTAATGATGTAGAAAGAGTGGAAATAATAAATGGTGGAGGAACAGTTCTGTATGGAAGTGGAACTCGAGGTGGAGTTGTAAATATCATTACAAAAGATAGAACAAAAGAAGGAGCTTCTGGTAAAGTATATTATCAAAATAGTTCTTATGGGACAAATAAATTAGGATTTGATGCAGGAATCAATTACGGGAATAAAGTTATTATTGATTTAGGATATGAAAATGTTAATGGAAAAGGTTATAGAAGAGGTTCAAAAGAAGCAAATGAATATTTGAATGGGAGTTTGAAATATAATATAACAGATAATCATAGTTTGAAATTTAAAGCGTCGAGATATGATTCAGAAGAAACATTGGCGTCAGATTTGACAAAATCACAACTTTTGAGTGATAGAAGACAGTCTGGAACTTTGAGTGATATTGATGTTGATAGAAAAGAGTATAGCTTGGGATACGAAGGAAAAGTTACTGATAATTTGAAATTGTCATTGACAGGATATAAACAGGATACAAATAAAACTATGTATGGAATGCCTAAAACGAAATTTGAAGATAATAAAAAAGGAATTAATTTTAAGGGAAATTATGGACTTGAAAATGGGAATATAATTTTTGGATATAACTACATTAATCATAAGGGAAGTAGAGAACAAACTATATTTGGAACACCAATTATGAATGTTGATTTAGCGAAAGAAACGAATTCATTTTATTTGTTAGGGCGTCATAAACTTGTTGGTAATTTAGAAGGGACAGCAGGGTATAGATTTGAAAGAGCAGAATATAAAACAAATAGAGAAGTTCCGTCTACAAGAATGCCGATACCTGGTGGAAGAGGCTTTGTAACTATTCCAGCAAGAGAAATGCATGGTTCGAGAAAAGATAGTAATAGTGCTTATGAAGTGGGACTTAATTACAAATATTCTGATACAGGAAATGTTTATGCGAAATATGAAAGAGGTTTTAGATCACCAGCTGCAACAGAATTTGTTGATTATGCACCAGGTGCTAGAAATTATACTTTAAATAATTTAAAAACAGAAAAATTTAATACGTATGAAGTAGGATTTAAAGATATGTTATGGAATTCATTTGTAAGTGCTACAGCATTTCATACACGAACAAATAACGAAATATACTTGAATATGGATCACGGAGTATTGGGAGGACCAAGTACAGCAAGATGGACATTCCATAATTTAAAAGCTACCGAAAGAACAGGTGTAGAGCTATTTGCTGAACAATATTTAGGTAAATTGAGAGTAAATGAATCATTTACATATGTAAATGCCAAAATTAAGAAAAGTTGGAGATGACGTATTAACTTCAACAACTTATAATTTCAAAGATGGACAAAAAAATACCAGGAGTTCCATCTACAAAAAGTTACATTAGGACTTGATTATGAAATAGCAGATGGTTTGAGAACGACTGCTAACTTAAATTATTACTCAAGTTCAGTGGATACCTACAATGAAAAAATACCTTCATATTCTACAACAGATTTAGGATTGAAATATAAACATAAAAATGGATTTGGACTTAATGCAGGAGTAAAAAACGTATTTAATAAAAAATACAATATTGCTCAAGGGAAAAGATCCTCTTACAGGAAGTACAGTATATTCACCAGCTGATGAACGAACTTATTACATTGGAGCAAGTTATGAATTTTAGAAAAGTGAGTTTGTTTCATAAATCTGTTTAAAGCGTTAAAGAAAGGGAAAAAAATGAAATTTTATATAATTTCAATTGTTTTTAAATGTTATGGCTTTTATTTATTCCTGTAGCCTATTATGTTTCAAATAATAATGAAAAAGGAAAATAAGCAAAATGAGCCAATGACGGTAAATTTGAGTGAAAGTGTGTTTACAAATGTTTCAGATGTTCCAGAAGGAGTGGCTGGAAATAAAAAAATAATGGAGAAGAAAATGATAAATCTGTAAATGACAAATTTGTAAATAATGAGAGAGTGAAGGATGTTCATAATACTAAAAAAATATTAGAAATTCTGAGAAAATAGAAATTTCACAAAATGATGGAATTTCAAACTCAAGATTTGAATCTAACTCAAAGAAAATTAGTAACTTGAATGATCAGAAGGAAATTAAGTACACTGAAAAAGTTTTGCAAAAAAATGAGGATGTGAAAGTAGTTTCAAAAGAAAAAGGCGGTAGATACAACATCAACACCTACAAATATTTCAAAAAAATGTTTCAGAAAATACTGTTGGAAATAATCAAAATGATTCTCATATTAATAAGACAAGAACTAATATTTTTTTAGTGGAGAAATTGAGAATCATGGAGATGGTGCTAATAAAAATGTTAAAAAGTGATTCTTTTGTTAAGAAATTAGGTAATGACGGTAACAGTGGAAAAGATGGTAGTAACAGAGGAAATATTAATAGGAAAAGCTGAAGATAGTGGTAGTTCAAAGGTAAGAAATTTAGAAAAAAATTAGTAAAAAAATCTAGCAAAAATGATGATAATGAACAGAAAAGAAATAATGAAAAAGATAAAGAAAAAAACATAAATGTTTGTAATGAGGGAAAAGATTTTACAGTTTTCGTATAATCCAAATTTGAGTTATCCTATTGCAGCACGAAGGCTTGGGAATAAAGGAGTTGTTACTGTTTCAGTAAAATTTCATTTTCAATAGTAGTGGTTCTATTAGTGTAATTTCAGTCTCAGGAGGAAATTCGATTTTTTTCAACAAGAAGCAAGAAAGGCTGCTAGTAAAATAAGAGTAAAAATAAAAAAAATCCAGAAACTTTGAAATGTACAATATCAAAAATCGTTTGAATTTGAACTTAAATAACTAAAAAAAGAAGGTTAGAGAGGGAGTTGTATTTCTCCCTTTTAAAAATATTTAATATTTTTCTCAATTTTTATTTTTAACAAAAGATAGCAAGAAGTCTCCGACTTCTATAAGTGGGAGATGAATTGCTTTTTTTGTAAAAATTGAAAAAAAGGATATACCTGTGATACAATTTTTGTATAAAAATATCGAAGAGAAATAATTAAAAATAATATTCAAAATCAAAAGGAAGTGTAATTTCATGAAATATAATTTGGCATTCAAATACAGAATTTATCCAAATAAAGATCAGGAATTATTGATAAATAAGACTTTTGGATGTGTTCGTTTTGTTTACAATACGATTTTGTATACTGCGAATAAATTTTATGAAGAAACTGGAAAAAATAAAATAATTACACCTGCTAGTTTGAAAAGTGAAAATCAATTTCTAAAAAGAAGTAGACAGTCTAGCACTTTCAAATGCTCAATTAAATGTAAAACGATCATTTACGAATTTCTTTCAAAAAGAGCAAAGTTTCCAAGATTCAAATCTAAAAAGAATAATGTTAAAAGTTACACGACAAATTGTGTGAATAATTCAATACGAATTGAGGAAAATAAATATTTGATTTTGCCAAAATTGAAAAAAGTTAAATTAAAATATCATAGAGAAATACCGAAGGATTACAAGATAAAATCAGTAACATTGACAAACAGTAATGGAAATTACTATGTTTCTGTTTTGACGGAATTTGAAAAAGAAATTCAAAAAATACCAAGTAATGATAAAGTGATTGGACTTGATTTTTCAATGTCTGAATTATTTGTCAGCTCTGAAAACCAAAGGGCTGATTATCCAAGATATTTTAGGATGTTGGAGAAAAAAATTGAAGAAATTACAGAAATCATTATCGAGAAAAAGTAAAGTTTTCTAAAAATTGGTATAAACAAAAAGCAAAAATATCAAAATTACATGAATATATTAAAAATTGTCGAAGAGATTTTTTGCATAAATTATCAAAAAAATTGTCCAAAGAACATAATGCTGTGATTGTCGAGGATTTGAATATGAAAGGGATGAGCCAGGCATTAAATTTTGGGAAAAGTGTAGGAGATAATGGGTGGGGAATGTTTTTGAGAATGCTTGAGTATAAACTGATGTTTTTAGGGAAACAATTTTTGAAGATAGATAAGTGGTTTCCATCATCAAAAACTTGCAGTAAATGTGGAAATGTTAAAGAGGAACTGAAATTATCAGAAAGAAGTTATAAATGTGAGTGCTGTGGAATTAAAATTGATAGAGATTACAATGCGGCACTGAATATAAAAGATATTGGAAAAGAAATGTTGAAATATTAGGAAATAAAAAAACAGGGTAGGAACTACCCGAAGAGCTTGGTAAATATATTTGGCTAGCAAAAAGCAGGTACTTTCCCAGAAGCTCCCGCTTCTAAAAGCGGGAGTAGTTCACTATCATTACAAAAAGTTTGAAATTACGTTTCACATATGGTAAAATATATCAAGCAATTTAAAGAAAAAAAGGTAAAAATAAAATGACTGAAACGAAAAACATAGATGCGATATATTTGCATATTCCTTTTTGTGATAAAAAGTGCGAGTATTGTGACTTTTGTACGTTTGTAAAAATGGAGAGAGAATATCAGAAATATACGGATTATTTGATAAAGGAAATACGGATGCATCCAAAATATGAGTATGATACGATTTATTTTGGTGGTGGAACGCCATCGTTGTTGTCGATAGAGATGTTGGCGTCGATAATGGAAGAGTTGAAGTATAAAGAAAATTCAGAGATAACTTTGGAGTTGAATCCGTATGATATGTCGTTTGAAAAATTGAAGCAAATTAGGGAATTGGGGATAAATAGACTGAGTATTGGTATTCAGAGTTTTCAGGATCATGTCTTGAAATTTATCGGAAGACAGCATAGTGGAGAGGAAGCAATTCAAGTTTTTAAAGATGCGAGAAAAGCAGGATTTGATAATATTACGATAGATTTGATGTTTGGAATTCCAAATCAGAGTTTGGATGATTTGAAAAAGGATTTAAAGAAAATATTGGAGATATCACCAAATAATGTTTCGATATATTCGTTGATTTGGGAAGAAGGGACGATATTTTGGAGTAAGTTGCAAAAGGGGATTTTGTCTGAGATTGATCAAGATCTGGAAGCGGAAATGTATGAAGAAATTATTGATTTTTTTGAGAAAAATGGGTATTGTCAGTATGAAATTTCTAATTTTGCGAGAATAGATGATGAAGATGTTGAAGTTTATAAAGTGAAAAATTTTGAAAATTTAAAAAAATTGCAAAAAAATGCCGGAAAACATAATTTAAAAATATTGGCGGAATAAGGAATTCGTTGGTGTTGGAATGAGTGCGGCTGGGTATTTTGATGGGGAAAGACACAGTAATGTACGGACATTTAGGAAATATTATGCGAGTATTGACAAAGATGAGTTTCCAGTAGATGAAAATTCGATTGAGATTGTGGATAAAGAAGAAAAAAATTAAACTTGAGAGAATGCTTGGATTGAGGCTGATTCAAGAAGGAATTGAGTATTTTGAGGATGAGAGAGTAGAAAAACTGTTAAGAGATGGTTTGATTGAAAAAGTTGAGTTTGAGAATGAGATAGATACTGAATTAGGCTTACGAAAAAAAGGAATGTTACTTGCAAATAATGTATTTATTGAATTTGTATAAAAAAATAGGTTATAATTAAGTGAAATAAAAAAATATTTGAAAGAATTATTTAGACAAGGAGTATAAAATTGGAAATGCAAAAAGAGATTAGCAAAGAAGTGATTGATAAAAAAATTACAATCAAATTTTAGAAGATATAAAAAGATATTCTCCTTACCCAGAAAAAGTAAAAATTCTATTTGTGAGTAAATATTATGACATTGAAGAACATAGAAAAATAATAGAAATGGGCTACAATTATTTTGGGGAAAAATCGAGCACAAGTTTATCGAGATAAATTAAAAAGAATTTTTCAGGAGAAAAAAATATAAAAAAATATAGTTTGGGATTTTTATTGAAGGTTGCAAAAAAACAAAAATAAAGTATATAATAAACAACGTAAACCTTATTCATTCAATAGATTCTTATGAACTTTTAGAAGATATTAATAAAAAAAGCCATTGAAAAATGGGAGAACTGTTAATGGTTTAATTCAAATTAATGTATCAAAAGAGGAATCAAAAACAGGTATTTATGTGGAAGATTTTGAAAAAGATAGTAATAAATATTTTTTTAATGGATAATGTAAAAATCATTGGGTTTATGACGATGGCTCCTTTTAGGTGCTAGTGAAGAAGAAATAAGCAAATATTTTTTTCAAAAAAATGTTAGATTTAAAAAGAAAGTATGCAGAGAAATATGATTATTTGACTGAGCTTTCATGGAATGTCTGGCGATTATATAGAAGCATTAAAAAAATGGTGCGACTATAATAAGAATAGGAAGTAAAATTAATTAGTAAATAAGGAGGTAAAGTCTTGAGTGGATTTACAAAGAAAATAATGGAATTCTTCGGTGATGATGTTGAAGAAGATGATGACGAAGTAGAAAACGATTTTGAAGAGACAAAAGAGAATACAACGCAACAACCAGTAAAACCTCAAAATAAGGTTTTTGAAAAACCACAACAAGAAGAAAAAGAGAAGGAAAAGAAAGTAATGAGTATTTTTGGAGTAGGAAGTAAAAAGGAGGAAAGTGCAAAAATGTCAACAACAACAACGGCATCAAAAGTAAGTTATGTCTCGATTATTAGACCCAAAGTTTTCGAGGATTCAAGATTGATTGCTGATTCAATAAAAGAAAACAAAGTGGTTACATTTAGTTTGGAATTTTTAGAATTTGAAATAGGTCAAAGGGTGATAGATTTTGTTAGCGGAGCTGCTTATGCAATGAATGCTCATCTTTCAAAAGTAACTGATAAAGTATTAACATCAATACCTCATGGAATTGAATATGAAGATATTGATACTGCTTTTAGAAGAAGAAGATAAAGATAACAAATTATTATAATATTTAAAAAGATGTTGTTATAGTATAGAAGTTTTTTTCTATTAACAACTCTTTTTTTATTAGGAATTAGGCGATTATGATGGTAAATTATGGTAAAGTTTTTGGAAAAAAATTATTGAATTTTTTTGCTATATTTTTGATAGAAAAAGGATTGCTAGAAAAAAAGGAGGAGTTAGTTATTTTTTTAGTATAATTTTATCAATTGTGATTTTGGGAATAATTGTATTTATACACGAATTGGGGCATTTTTTTGACAGCGAAATTCTATAAAATGCCAGTTTTTTTGAATTTGCGATTGAATGGGACCAAAATTATTTTCAAAAAAAATTAATGGGACTGTTTATTCTGTTAGAATGCTTCCACTTGGGGGATTTGTGAATATTGGTGGGATGCAGCCAGAAGAATTTGATATGGAAGAGTTTAGGAAAGAGAAAATTGACGAAATAACGAAGGATTTGAAAGAGGATTTGGAGATAGCTGAAATTGAAATCTCGGATGATGAGTTTGTTGAGAGAGCTGAAAGACGGTTGAATATTGAGATGGAAGAAGAGCTTGAAAGGCAAGTAGCTATTTCAGAAAATGGATTTTATAAGAAACCGGCGTTTAGTAGATTTGTTGTTTTAATTGCTGGGATTGCGATGAATTTTATTTCTGCAATTTTAGTGATTTTCTTAATATTTTCGATTACTGGAACAGTACCGTCAAAACATACGAAACCAGTTATAAATGTGATTCAAAATGATTCGAAAGTAAAAGACATATTGCAGCCGAATGATGAGATTGTAGAATTGAACGGTAGAAAAATTTCTGAATGGGGAGAGCTTTCAGAGGAAATTCAGAAAATAAATGGTGAAAAGTATGCGAATCAGGATATTGACGTAAAGGTACTTAGAAATGGGAAAATGTTAGATAACAAGGTTAAATTGACGTATTACAAAGATTTGAAGACTTATGTTTTAGGAATCCAAGTTAAAATGAAAAAATCTACATTTTCTGAAAGAGTAAAAATATAGTTTTGTAGTATTTGGTGATTATTTTGTAATGATGTTAAAAGGTGTTAAAATGCTGATAACAGGGAAAGTTCCTTTTAAAGAAATGACAGGGCCTGTAGGTCTTCCAAAATTAATAGGAGCAGCGTATAATTCAGGTGGGATGTTATCGTTGTTAAATATTTTTTTATAATTTTGTCGATAAATATTGGATTAATGAACTTGTTACCAATTCCAGCTTTTAGATGGTGGACGAATTTTATTCTGTTTTGCCAGAATTTGTGGGAATAAAAGTGAATAAAAAAATAGAAGAAAGAATCCATATGGTTGGAAATGATATTGCTAATGATATTAATGGCGTTGATGATGTTTAGTGATATTACAAAAGTATTTTTTTAGAAAAAGTGAAATTTTGAGAACAATTTAAATTAGGTTGTTCTCAATTTTTTTGCTAATTTTTTTAACAAAAGATAGCAAGAAGTCTCCGACTTCTATAAGTGGGAGATGAATTGCTTTTTTTGTAAAAATTGAAAAAAAGGATACTCTTATGATACAATTTTTTTGTATAAAATATCGAAGAGAAATAATTAAAAATAATATTCAAAATCAAAAAGGAGGTGTAATTTTATGAAATATAATTTGGCATTCAAATACAGAATTTATCCAAATAAAGATCAGGAATTATTGATAAATAAGACTTTTGGATGTGTTCGTTTTGTTTACAATACGATTTTTGTATACTGCGAATAAAAATTTATAAAGAAACTGGGAAAAAAATAAAATAATTACACCTGCTAGTTTGAAAAGTGAAAAATCAATTTCTAAAAAGAAGTAGACAGCCTGGCACTTTCAAATGCTCAATTGAATGTAAAACGATCGTTTACGAATTTCTTTCAAAAGAGAGCGAAATTTCGAGGTTCAAGTCTAAAAAGAATAGTGTTAAAAAGTTATACGACAAATTGTGTGAATAATTCAATACGAATTGAGGAAAACAAATATTTGATTTTGCCAAAATTGAAAAAAAGTTAAATTAAAAATATCATAGAGAAATACCAAAGGATTATAGAATAAAGTCGGTAACATTGACAAACAGTAATGGAAATTACTATGTTTCTGTTTTGACAGAATTTGAAAAAGAAATTCAAAAAAATGCCAAGTAATGATAAAGTAATTGGACTTGATTTTTCAATGTCTGAATTATTTGTCAGTTCTGAAAAACCAAAGAGCTGATTATCCAAAAATATTTTAGGATATTGGAGAAAAAAATTAAAAAAATTACAAAAAGTCATTGTCAAGAAAAAGTGAAATTTTCTAAAAAAATTGGTATAAGCAAAAAAAGCGAAAAATATCAAAATTGCATGAATATATCAAAAATTGTCGAAGAGATTTTTCTACATAAATTATCGAAAAAAATTGTCTGAAACATATAATGCTATGGTTGTTGAAAATTTGAATATGAAAGGGATGAGCCAGGCATTAAATTTTTGGGAAAAGTGTAGGAGATAATGGGTGGGGAATGTTTTTGAGAATGCTTGAGTATAAACTGATGTTTTTTGGGGAAACAATTTTTTTGAAGATAGATAAATGGTTTCCGTCATCGAAAAACTTGCAGTAAATGTGGAAATGTTAAAGAGAAATTGAAATTATCAGAAAGAAATTATAAATGTGAATGCTGTGGGATTGAAATTGATAGAGATTACAATGCTGCAGTGAATATAAAAAAACATTGGAAAAATTGATGTTGGAATATTAGGAAAAATTAAAAAAAACAGGGCAGGGACTGTCCGAAGAGCTTGGTAAATATATTTGGCTAGCAAAAGCAGATACTTCCTAAGAAGCTCCCTGCTTCTAAAAGCGGGAGTAGTTCACTTATAATAATTTGGAAAAAGGAAAATTAATATTATTTAAAAATAAAGAAAAAAATAAAGATTGACAAAAATGTAAAAAAAGTACTATTATATTTAATAAATTGACTTGGAAGTCATTTTTGAAAAAAATTAAAAAAAGGGGTTAAAAAAATTAGAAAAAAATAGGAGGTTTTATTTAGGGTAAATAAATAATAAATAGTATAAAAATAGATAAATAGGAGTTAACGACAACAAATGAAATCAAATAAAAAAACGATGATATTGGAAAAGGCTTTTTGAATTGTTTAGAAAAATGGGACACAAAAATGGGTACACAGATACAAAAAGTTGAGGATATAACGAAGAAACTAGGGAATTTCAAAAGGAAGTTTTTATACGTATTTCAAGACGAAAGAGGAACTTTTATGTGAATTATTAGAAAGTAAAAAATCTGAAATGGAAAAATATTCGAAAGTAAAAATTGATGAAAAATCCGAAAAAAACTTTAGAAAAATTTTTATTAAAGAAAGATTTAAAAAGTATTCTAGAACTTTTGAACAATGTGGATATTGGAATAATGAATTCTTTTACTCAGAATACAAATGTAGGGTAAATTTCATGAAGAAATGACAAAAATTTTTTTAAGAGTTTTATTAAAGAAAATGTACTTTTAAGATATGAAAGTAACAGGGAATACGATATAGAAATTATTTCAGATTTTATAATTTTGGCAATTAATAATTATTTGATTAAAAATTGTATGTAAAAAAAGAATATACTTTTTTTCTTCAAAGGAAGAGTTTGATGGGATAGTAGAGGATAATCAGAAATTAATTAATGAAATTTTAAAATTCATCGATAATGCATTAAAATAGATTAAATAGGAGGACAAGATGAAAAAAATAAATTGAGAATGATAGTATCATTATTATTGTTAATTGCAATTCCGAGTTTTGCACAAAAAATAACGATACAAGAAGCAGCAGAGATGGCAATTAAAAATAATAAAGATATTAAAATTGGAATGTTGAAAGCAGAGCAAGGGAAAATTAATGTAGATAAAGCCTGGGCAAGCAAATTTTTTACAGTAGGGTATTCAGGGAAAGCTCAAGAATTTTTGGATAAAGATTTTTCTAAAAAAGGAGAGGCTTTTCAACATTATTTAACATTGTCGCAACCGATTTATACAGGTGGTAAATTGAAATTGAATCATGAAATAAGTAAAGAAAGTTTGACGTTGGCACAACTTAATTTGGATAAAGTTAGAAAAGATACTATTTTAAGCACAGTTCAAGCGTATATTGATGTTTATAATGCAATGAGTACTTTGGGAGTGTTGCAAAAATCGAAGGAAACACTAAATGAAAATTTGAAAACACAAAAAGAATTGTATGATTTGAGAATGACGACTAAGCCAGAGCTTACAGAAGCAGAAAGAAGTTTGTCATCAATTGAAGCACAAATCGTAGAACAAGAAGGAAATATTGAAGTTTCAGAAGGAATCATTAGGGAATTTTTGATTGGAATGAAAGACAGTTCACAAATTGAAATTGTTCCATTTGGAGTTGAGGATAACTTTTACGAAAACAGTTAAATTAGAAGATGATTTATCAAAATTGCAAAACAGAAAATACAGAGTATAAAAATTTCTATGAAAACAAAAATGATTTGAGTAAGAAAAATGTTAAAAGTTGGAAGAAGCTAGTTACAAACCAACTGTTAGTGGGGTAATAAATTACGGAACATTGCAAAGTCAAGATAGATTTGGAAATATTTTTGAAACCAAGAAAACTTTTACGACTTCGGCTGGTGTAATTGGAGCTGGGACATATTTGACTGGGGAACAAGAAAAAACAATGTAAAATATGCGAAAAAGACTCAAGAAATAACAGAACTTCAAGTGGATCAGACTTTGGAAAGCTGTTCAAAGCAAATATGAAAAAAACTTATTATCAATTAAGATCATTGGAAAAAGTATAGCTGCATTGCAATTAGCGGTTCAAAAAGGCAGAAGAATCTTATGATATGGAAAAAGAAAGATATTCTTATAGATTAATTACGATGGAAAATTTATTGCAATCTGAAACTAATTTAAGACAAGCCAGAGTAAATTATGCACAAGCTAAATTGAATTATTATTTCCTAGTTTCTAAATATGGAGCATATTTGGATTAGAAGATGTTTATAGAAATAATATGAATTGACAAAGTTGATAGTTTTAAAATTTAATAAAAGATGTAATGAGTTTTTAAAAATAATCAAAATATAAAAAAAAAGGGAAAAATAAAAATATGAGAAAAATATTTAGATTTAATGATCTAGAGCTTTTGATAAATAATAAAGTCACTAGAATAGGGAGGAAAAATGAAAATAAATAAAAAAATAATTGTAGCGATGACGGTGCTAGCATTGCTTACTGTTTCATGCGGAAAGAAAAAACCAAAAGGAAATTCATCTACAGCAAGACCAGTAAAAGTGCAAGTAATCGGTCAAAATCAAATGTCGTTGGGATACACGGCAAGTGGGTCGATAAAAGGGATAGAAGAAATACCGTATACAGCGACTTCAAGTGGGGAAGTTGTAGTAATTAACGGGAAAAATGGTGATTATGTGAATGCAGGGCAAGTAATTGTGGCGATTGATAATCAAGCGGCAAGATCTGGTGTTAGAGAGGCTGTTTCAAATGTAAGAACGGCAGAATCTAATATTAGTTCGGCACATGGAGATATTAGTGCAGCTAAAGGAAATATTGCCTCAGCAGCAGCAGCAGTGGAAGAAGCGAGAATTAATTATCAAAAATATAAAATGTTATATGATAAAAGATTAATTACAGAAACTGATTTCTTGACAGCACAAACAAAATTAAGTTCGGCACAAGCTAACTTAAATTCAGCTAGAAGTAACTATAATACAGCGGTAAATGCATTATCTTCTAGAAGAAACAGTTTGAGTTCGGCACAAGCTAATTTGGCTACAGCAAATGATACTAACAGTAAAACTGTTATTAAAACTAAAGTTAGCGGATATATTGCAAATATGGATTTAGAAAGACATCAACAAGTATCAGCAGGAGCAAAAATTATTTACATTGGTTAATGAAAGTGAAATGAAATTGGAAATTGGAGTTCCAGCAGAAATTGTTAAAAAAATTCAAATGGGAGCACAAGCAACTATAAAAGTTGATGAATTGAATGGTAAGGAAATTGTTGGAACAGTTTATGAAATAGCAGCTTCAGCTGATTCAGCTAGTAGACAATTTATTGTAAAAGTTAAATTCCCTAATCCAGATAGAGAGTTAAAAAGTGGAATGTATGGAAAAGGCAAATATTGCAACAGGAGCTGAAGATGGGTTGATTATTCCTAAAAAGGCGATTGTAGTAAGAGGAGTTCAGCAAGTTATTTATGTTATTAGAGATGGAAAAGCAGTTATGATACCGATAAATATTTCTAATCAAAATGAAACTTATGCGGCAGTGACTGGTGATGGCTTGACAGCTGGTGATCAGTTAGTTGTTGATGGACAAAATGTTGTACAAGCGAATGAAAAAGTAAATATTGTGCAGTAATAGAAAAATAGAGAAAGGAGCATACGGTTATTGCAATCGTATGAGATAAAATGACAGTAGCAGAATTTGCAACGAAGAGAGTAGTGTCGACAACGATGATACTTATATTTATGATTTTTGCTGGTTGGGTAGCGATGACAGGTATGAAACAGGAAAGAATACCAGATTTTGATACACCGATAGTTGTTGTTAATGCCACTTGGACTGGAGCGACAGCGGAAGATGTAAAAACACAAGTATCTAAAAAAATTGAAGATGCGGCATTGAATGTAGATGGAATTAAAAATATTACAACATCTTCATCTTATGGTTCATCAGTAGTTACGATAGAGTTTAACTATGGTGTAGATACAGATATTAAACAAGTACAAGTTCAAACACAAATAGATAAAATAAAAGGACAATTGCCAGATGATGATAACTTTAAAAGATCCTACAGTATCAAAAATTAGATATAGCAGGGAGTTCCAACATGGCGTTAATGATTGGAATTACTGGGAAAAATAAAGAGTTAATAACATCATTTGTTGAAGAAACATTACAACCTAGATTGAAGAGAAATAGAGGTATCGGTAATATTTCTGTAATGGGTAATGCGACAAGACAAATTAAAGTTTGGCTGGATCCAGCTAGATTAAAGGAATATAATTTGTCAGCGGCAGAAATTTATAGTAAAATAAAAGCAGCTAATACGGTAACACCAGCAGGTACAATAACTGATGGGACGAAAGAATTTATCCTAAAAGTTGATGGAGAATTAAAAGAGCTTGATCAAATTCAGGATATCGTTATTTCAAATCAAAATAATCAAACAGTTAGATTGGCTGATGTGGCAAAAGTTGAGTATGGAACAGAGGATCCTACATCATATGTAACATATAATGGAAAAGAAATGGTTGCCGTTATGATTCAAAAGAGTAAAGATGGTAACTTGGTGGAGGTTGCTAAAAAGGCTAAGGAAACTTTGAAAGAAGCAAAACCATTATTTCCAGAAGGTTCTAGTTATAATATAATAGTTGATAACAGTGAAAAAGTTAGTGAATCAATAAAAAATGTTGCAAGTTCTGGGATACAAGCGGTTATCATTACAATCATAGTACTTTTTTTGTATTCTTGAAAAAAACTTGAGAGCGTCATTAGTTGTGGGAACATTGATTCCGATTTCAGCAATGTTTACATTCTTCTTACTTACAACACAAGGGATAACATTGAATATGGTTTCGTTAATGGGATTATCACTTGCAGTTGGATCATTAGTAGATAACGGAGTTGTTACGCTGGATAATATTTTTTTGATCACATTCAGATTAATAAGGAACCAGCAGATGTAGCAGCGATACGGGGTACAAATGAAGTAATTCTTCCGATGATGGCGTCAACTGCAACTTCAGTTTGTGTATTTTTTTACCAATTATATTATTTGAAGGACTTGCTAAGGAAGTATTTAAGAGTATTGCATTTTCAATGATGTTTGCGTTGTCAGCTTCGATTATTGTTGCGATGTTATGGGTTCCAATGGCTTCGAGTTTATTTTTAGATGTTAAAAAAATATCAGATAATGCTGAAAAAGCTGCTAAATTTAATGCATTTAGAGATAAATATAAAGAATTAGTGGCAAAAGTATTGGAAAATAGATGGAAAATGGTAATTGGAGTTACAATAACATTTGTTATAGTTGTATTTGGAATAGGAAAAACGGTAAAAACTACGTTCTTTCCAACGATTGACGATAATCAATATTCGGTAGTTGCGACACTTGCGACAGGATTAGATTTAGATGTGTCAAAAGATATTGCAAATAAAATGGAAGCTGTTGTAAAAGCAGATCCAGCGACTAAAGATATAAATGTTATTGCCTCAAAAAGTGCAGCGACAATAAATGTCGATGTAAAGAAAGATACGATGAAGGCAATGAACCGTGTCAGAGAAAAATTAAAAGATTTACCAAATGTAACACTTGCGGTTTCACCACAAAAAGCAGGAGGTCGTTTATCGCAGAAGGATTATTCGTTTCAAATAGAAGGTGATGACCCACAAGAATTAAATAGAATTGCAAATTCGATAATGAATGATATGAAGAGTCAGTCTTGGTTTAAGGATGTTAAGTCATCGACTGAAGGTGGATATCCACAAGCTAAATTGGAAGTTGACAGAGTAAAAGCAGAAAGTTATGGAATAACTGTAACAGATATTACTCAAATGCTATTTATGACAGCATCTGGATCAGCAAATCCAATTGATGTAACTCAAAGTACAGAAACATTGGATGTAGTGTTGGAATTGGAAAAAAATCAAAAAAATTCATTGAATAAAATTATGGATTTAGAGATAAAAACTAATAAAGGAACTTATGTTAGATTAGGAGATATTGCTACAATGCAATATGAAGAAAGTGCGTCAACTATTTCAACAGAAAATGGTACAAGAATTGTAACAGTTGGTGCAAACTTGGATAAATCAAAAAGGATTTAACGATGCAGCGACATTTATTCAACAGTCATTCAAGAAGGCAAATCCAGCTGAAGGATACAAAATTGGGGTAGCAGGACAAGCTAAAAACCAATCTGAAATGGGTGGACAAATTAAGAAAAGACTTGTTACTTGCGATTGTGTTGATTTATACAGTACTTGCGGTTCAGTTGGAATCATTTATCTTGCCACTTATGATTATGACAACATTGCCATTATCAATGATTGGAGTAATTTTAGGATTAGCGATAACTAGAGTACAACTTAGTATGTTCGTTATGATTGGTATCTTGATGTTATTTGGTATGGCGGTTAATAATGCGATTGTAATGCTTGATTTCGTTGCGGGATTGCGGAAAAAAGGCTGGTCGATTCATGATGCCTTAGTAGAAGCCTGTGGTTCAAGACTACGACCAATTTTAATGACAACGCTTACAACAGTATTAGGTTGGTTGCCAATGGTATTCTCGAGTAAAGGAAGTTCGGGATACTATCAAGGAATGGCGATTGCAGTAATGTTTGGACTTTCATTCTGTACAATCTTGACATTGTTCTTTACACCAGTGTTGTATTCGTTGGTTGAAGAAAGAAAAGAGAGAAAACAAAAAGAAAAAGAAGAAAAAAGAAGACAGGAAAAAGAAATAGAAAGAAGAGGATATGCTAAATAATTCGATTCTTTGATTTATTAAAGTGTTTGGTAACTTATAAAAGTTAATTTTTATTAAATAGTACAAGAACACTCGCGACTTTAGTCATGAGATGAATTGTACGAAGATTTTAGTAAGCGTATAGGGAAACTTGTATGTAGACACGGAGCAAAACCGTGCAACAAAGAAACTGAACTGTTGGGAACTCTTAAAGCTAGTATGACCACAACATAATACCTAATTGAGAATATGGTATAAGTGTGAAGGTAGCGAAAGCAGAAAAAATATACTAGATGATGCAAGGTTAAATCCTAAACATTGAGCCGTACGTATAGAAAGGAATATAATAGACAATCAGCAGTTAAGCCTGAAAAGGAAAGTTCAACGACTATCCCTCGTGAGGGGGACAATACAAGCGATTGGTATTGGAAGTGGTTTCGCCTAAGTCCTTGAAATAGGATATGGATAAGATATAGTCTGTGCTTGTTAGAGATAACAAGAAGTTCATAAGAGAACTGCATAAAGTGGTAGCGTACTTTATGTGAACGACGCTTCCCACTGTTGTGGGGTTTTAAAAACTTTAAAAAAATATTTAAAAAAAATACTACTTTTTAATAGATAAAATGTAGGATATATAGTATAAAAGTATCTCTGAAAAAACAACAAGTAAAAACATCTTAGTAAAAAGGAGTTTAGAATTTAAAATATTTATCTCATATAGCTAAGAACTTAACTAATGAAGCTATATATAATATTAGACAGTACTATTTTAAAAAAATAAAAAGTATTTAAGTTATAACGAAAACTATAAAATGCTTAAAAATAGTGAGAACTATAAAGAAAATTAAATTCTAATATGGCTCAGCAAATTCTAAAAAGAAGTAGACGGAAGTTTCAAATCATTTTTTTGGACTTTTAAAACTTGCTAAGAATGGTCAATATAATTTTAAAAGATATAAAATTACCTAAATATCTTGCTAAAGATGGTTTTACTACTCTTGTTATAGGTTTTTGTAAGATTAAAAGATGATATTCTGATAGTTCCTTATTCAAATTCGTTTAAGAAAACTCATCAGGAAGTTAAAATTAAGCTGCCACCAGTATTAAAAGGCAAGAAAATAAAAGAGATTAGAATAATACCAAAACAACATTCTAGGTACTTTGAAATTCAATATACTTATGAGGTAGAAGAGGTTCAAAGGAATTAAATAAAGAAAATGCACTAGGAATTGATTTAGGTATAGATAATTTTTGTACTTGTGTAACTAATAATGGAGCATCATTTATAATAGATGGTAGAAAAATTAAAATCAATAAATCAATACTATAATAAGATAAATGCAAAATTGCAAAAGCATTAAAGATAAGCAAAAGATAGAGCATATAACATTAAGGCAAAAAAAGAATAGTTAGAAAAAGAAATAATCGTATAAATGATTATCTTTCAAAAGCAGCAAGAATAATTGTAAATTATTGTCTTAATAATGATATAGGAAGAATAGTTCTAGGATATAATGAAGATTTTCAAAGAAATTCAAATATAGGAAGTATAAATAATCAGAACTTTGTAAATATACCATATGGAAAATTAAGAGATAGATTAATATATCTATGTAAACTATATGGAATAGAATTTAAGCTGCAAGAAGAAAGTTATACATCAAAAAGCAAGTTTCTTTGATGGAGATGAAATCCCAATATATGATAAAGAAAAATTCACAAGAATACATATTCAGTGGAAAAAAAGAATAAAAAGAGGACTATATCAAACAAGCTCAGGTAAACTCATAAATGCAGATTGTAATGGAGCATTAAATATATTAAGGAAAAAGTAAAGTTGTGGACTTAGCGTCCTATACAATAGAGGTGAGCTGAACACACCTAAAAAGAATAAGGGTAGTGTAAAAGCTATCAAACTTCTAGAAAAATTTTTGAATATTTTTAAAGGTTTTTAGAACCCTGCGACTTTAGTCGTGGGAGGTTCAGAAAAATTAGAGGGGAGAATTTTGTGAAAAAGATTAGAAATATTTTTGATTCATTTTATACGGAAAAATGAAAGAAGAATTAAGAGAGTATGGAATAGATCAATATTTTATAGTTCCAGCTGTTCATAGTTCGTGGGAGCAAAGACTTTTTAAACATTTTAATACACATGTTTGGCCAGGGACAGACAGTATTTTTAGTTACTTATTTGGAAGATAGGCACGCACAAGAGATTATACGGATTATTAAAATTATGAAGATAGATTTAGGTCGTGGAATTTCGATGGGTGCGGTTATTTTGCCTGTTGAAGATATTATTTTTGTAATTATTTTCTTAATAATATTTTTGTTTAAACAGCGGAATAGTTATAAGTTTCTTTTACAAGGAGTTCAAGACTTCTTATTAGCAAATAGTGTAAAATATAACTTCTATTTTTTTAAATGAGTTTTGGTATAAAAAAATAGGTTATTTAGTAAAGGGCATTCTTTTTATGGATGTCCTTATTTTAAAAAGTAATTTTACTATAAAAATAATGAAAAAGTTTACTGTATTTAGAGGAAATATGTTAAAATATGGAAAAGAAAAATTTGAAAATTGAGGAAGAAATAATGAATAATGCTAAAATAAAAAGTTATAGGTATTGGTACGACTGGAAATGATATTTTTGAGTAAAATTATGCAAAAAGGAATTTCAAGTTGAACTTGTGGGAATTGATGCAAATCAGGGGAATTTAGATAATTTGAATGTGAAATCAAAATACTGATTTCTGAAAACTTGAATGTAGAAGTGAAAGATACACTGAAAAATACGGATTTAGTATTTATTTTGACAGAAATGTCGGAAAAGAATAATAAGCAAGATTGCTTGTATTGTTTCAGAAATTGCGAGAAAAAAATGGGAATATTGACAATAGTTGCAGTTGCTACGTCAATTGATTCGGATAGAGAGATTGAAGAAATTGAGAAAAATAAAAAAAGTTGCTGATACGGTTATAGTGTTGTCACTTCAAAAATTGGTTGAAAAAGGGTTGAATGAATTTTTCCTGAATTGTTTGTGAAGAGAGATAGGCTTTTTATAAAGAATTTAGAATTTATATTAAATATGATAAATAAACAAGGAGTGATAAATCTTGAGCTTAATGATATTAAATCAATTTTAAAAAAATTCAGGAGAAGCTGTGACGGCATTCGGTAAATCTAAAGGGCTGGATAAGGTAAAGCTGTGGTAAAACAAATAGTAAATAATCTTTTTGTAAAAATATCCCAAAAAGCTGGTAAAATATTGTTGAATATTACAGCGGGACCAGATATTGGATTAATGGATTTACAGCAGATAACTATGGCATTGAATGAAAAAAATTTGGAGATGGTAAAAGCGAGTATATTATGGGGATATACTTGAATCCTGAAGCTTTAGATGAAATTGAAGTTGGAATGTTGATAACTGAAAGTGCAGTATAAAAACTATAATTTTTCTATTATAGTCAAGAATTTATAATAATAAAAATATGG